>Ga0129307_1001743_pt1 | contig 20997 bp, 17 predicted proteins | sample P1105metagenome_FD_94437 | JGI IMG/M metagenome (GOLD analysis project Ga0129307, IMG submission 94437) | Capybara group fecal microbial communities from Wisconsin, USA - P1105 metagenome | ecosystem: Host-associated > Mammals > Digestive system > Large intestine > Fecal | place: USA: Wisconsin... | reverse complement strand
CCGGCCGTGCAAGGATCGACTATCTGTTCAAGATCAAGAACGGAGAGATCCCGCAGATCTCCGAGCCCGAAGCTGAGTATTTCTGCTCCGCAAGCTGCATCTCCGTTGGTTCCATGACCAAGGAAGAGACTGCAAAGTGGCTGCAGGATGAATGTAATGTAACACCGAAGATGGATTGATCTGATATGTTGGTCCTTTGATGTATTAACATTCAGAGAATGATTCTGGAATGCCGGCCGGGAAGATGATTCTCTGCCGGCATTCTTTAATTACACTGGTGAGAACGGGGAACGATCATGGAAAATGTACTCGAAATCAGGAATCTGATCAAGGATTATCCGGGTGTTCGTGCCATCAATGATGTGAGCTTTGATATCAGGAGGAATACTGTCCACTGTCTCGTCGGAGAGAACGGCGCGGGCAAATCCACCCTGATCAAGGTATTGACCGGCGCCATCCAGAGAACCAGCGGGACCATACTCCTGAACGGAAAGGAGTATGCGGTCTCAAACCCGAAGCAGGCAAGGGAACACGGCATCAGCACCCTGTTTCAGGAACTGAATGTCGTAGACCAGCTGTCTGTGGTGGAAAACCTGACACTGGGAATAGAGGATACTAAATTCGGATTCATCGACAAAAAGTCGGAAAAGGTCAAACGGGTGGTCGAGACCCTGAAGGGGATCGATCCTTCCATTGATCCGAATATGCGTGTCCGCAATCTGAGCGTGGCCCAGAAGCAGATCCTGGAGATCGCAAAAGCAGTCTCCAGCAATGCGGAGATCATCATTATGGATGAGCCGACAGCCTCGCTGTCCGAGACCGAGATCGAAAAGCTGTTCCAGATCGTACGTGATCTCAGGAAAAACAATGTGACAGTTATTTATATCTCTCACCGGCTCGACGAGATCTTCGAGCTGGCGGATGATGTCACGGTCCTCCGGGATGGCAGGCACATAGAGACCAAACCGATCTCGGAGGTCAACGGCAGGGCTGACCTGATCCGCCTGATGATCGGAAAGACGGTCTATGAAAGCTATTCGGCCCCGGAAACGATGCCTTCCGAAGAGCTGCTTCGTGTAGAGCATCTGACAAACAAAAAACTCAAAGATATTTCTTTCGACCTGAAAAAGGGAGAGATCATAGGATTCTACGGACTGATCGGTGCCGGCAAGACGGAGATCGCGAGAGCGATCTACGGACTGGATCCCTATCACGGCACGATCTGGCTGAATCAGAAACCGCTGAAGCCGAGTCCGCCGAAAGCAATTGCGAACGGCATCGTACTGGCTCCGGAGGAGCGCCGGACACAGGGACTTTTTACGATGCTGTCGCTCCGTTACAATGTGCCGGTCCTGGCGCTGGACAAGATCTCTCACGGCGGGTTTATTGATTACGGGGAAGAAAGCCGTAAAACTCAGGAGTATATCGATCAGCTGAAGGTCGCTACCAATACGATAGAAAAGGAAGCGTCCAAGCTTTCCGGCGGCAACCAGCAGAAGATCGTGTTCGCGCGGAGTCTTTTTTCAGAGCCCGAGCTGCTGCTTCTTGATGAACCTACCCGGGGCATCGACGTAGGTGCAAAGAGCGAGATCTATTCGATCATCCGGCAGCTCCGCCAGGAAGGCAAGTCCGTTATCATCTTTTCTTCGGAGCTTTCCGAGATCGTCAATATGTGTGACCGGATCTTCCTTCTCTATGACGGCGAACTTCGCCGTGAGATCGTCAACGGCGACGGCATCGATACCCGTGAGATCATACATATCGTAACCGGAGGAGAATGACATGGAGAAGAAAAAACTTTTCAGCAGCATCAGTGATGAGAGCTTTGTCATTCTGTTCATGACGGTCATTATGCTGGTCGTGTTTGGCATAGCCTGCATCATTGTCCCTAACTTCGGTACCGTATCCAATATTTTTTCCATCCTGACGAATAACTGGTATCTGGTCGTTCTCGGTATCGGCGCGACTTTCATAGTCAAGACCGGCAACATGGATATGTCGCTGGGCGGCATTCTCGCCATGGCCAACGTACTCGTCGCCTGGTTCTGCCAGGGCAAAGATGCGCAGAGACCCCTCGATATCGGTTTCGGGATGAATTTCTGGGCCGCGTCGGTGCTGACGATCCTGCTTTGCATGATCATCGGCCTGATCAATGCCTTCTTTATTGCAAAACTTCATGTAGCTTCTCTGATCATAACTTTGGGAACCGGCTTTCTGGCGCGCGGTGTCGCACAGATCATAGCACACGGATCCCAGAGAAGCACGAACCTGCCGGCGTCTTTTGCAAACCTCGGCAAAGGATTCATCAAGGGAACGCCCGTCAAGTACAGTGTTGTGCTGATGTTCCTGATCCTGATCATTTTCCTGATCATCGAAAAGAAGACGGTCTTCGGCAGAACGACCTATTATGTGGGAGCCAACAAAAAGGCGGCAAGGATCTCCGGTCTTAAGCCGGATCTGCATCTGGCGGCGCTGTTCGTGATCAATTCCGTTCTCGCAGCGATCGTCGGCATCATGCTGGCGTCGGAGTTCACGGCAGGTTTTGCGTCAAAGGGCCAGGGCTACGAGTTCGACGCGCTCTGCGTGACACTGCTTGGAGGCACTTCGGTCTCCGGCGGATTCGGATCCGTCATCGGTGCCTTTATCGGCACGATGTTATTTTCCATGGTGACGAATGCTTCCGGCGGACTACTGCTGTCGCCGGGCTGGATGTATGTCCTGAAGGGCAGCGTGACATTTTTTGCCATCATAGCCCAGAGGATCGCGCTGGATAAGCGCAGGTCAATGGTCTGAAAGGAGTACGGAATATGAATTCAGGTGAAGGTAATCCCGTGAATAAGCGGAAACTGAAAAAATTCATACATGATGTCTATATCTACGCAGTGCTCCTCGTGATCGTTCTGGTCTTTTCGATCATCGGTGCGGCAAACGGCGCGCCGTGGTTCGGCAGAGGCCATTTCCTCGGGAGCGCGAGCATTATCAGCATGGCCAGACAGGCGGCGCCGATCATTACGCTGGCCTGCGGTTTTACCTTTGTCATGGTGGCAGGTTATATGGACCTTTCCGTAGGTTCCGCCATGGGACTTACCCAGGTCATCTATGCGATCGCCGTCCGTGCCGGCGCCCCCTTTATCGCGGGTCTTGCCATTGCGGTCGGTGTAGGTATCCTCTGCGGCATCGTGAACGGTATTATCGTTGCGAAGCTCAGGATCACCCCTGTTATCGCAACACTGGTGACCATGACGGTATTCAAGGGCATCGCCATTCTGCTGGTGCCGACCGGTATTTCCGCCATCAAGAGTACCGATACACAGAAAATGCCGGCCTGGATCAGTGACTACGGGCGTGCCAAGACGCTGTTCGGACTGCCGCCTGCGTTCTATGTCGCACTGCTGATCGTGGCGGTGATCGTCATCATCCAGCATAAATCGCTTCTGGGAAAGTATGCGCAGGCGATCGGCGGCAACAGAACTTCCGCCGAACTCGCGGGCATCAATACCGTGAAGTATATCATGCTGATCTATATCATTACCGGCATCCTGGCCGCATTTGCAGGTGTTGCGCAGGCGAGCTACAACAGTCTGGGCAATCCTCTGGGCGGCACCGGATTCGAAACGGACTGCATTATCGCCGTACTGCTCGGCGGCACCGCGTTTGAAGGAGGAGAGGGATCGGCATTCAAGAGCGTGATCGGTGCGATCATTATCATATGCATCACTGTCGGCATGCTGACGGTAGTCGAGGCATATTACCAGGGCTTCCTGAAGGGCGCGATCCTGATCGCTGCAGTTTCGCTCAACCAGATCCTGAACAGAGAAGAGTCCATGGTCTGATCCGGCGGGGCACGCAGTAAACGGCATACAGAGCTATAGCAGGCGTTATGCAGATATCCCAATTGAACCAATACAAAGTGATCCTAAGGAGAAATTGATATGAAATATCGTGAACTTGGAAACAGCGGAATAAAAGTATCTGTCGTTGGACACGGAACCTGGGCGCTCGGCGGTGACTTTTTCGGTGAAGTGGACCTTGAAAGGGGCATCCGGGCGATACAGAAATCTGTCGAGCTCGGTGTCAACCTGATCGATACCGCTCCGGCGTACGGTCAGAATTTTGAAGCGGAGACCGCAGTCGGCAAGGCCGTCAAGGGAATGCGCGACAAGGTCGTGATCTCTACCAAGTGCGGCGTTCACCGCATTATGGGCGAGTATGTACGCTGCCTATCCCCGATGGTCGTCCGTCAGGAGCTGGAAAACTCCCTGCGCCGTCTTCAGACCGACTATATCGATGTGTATTTCATCCACTGGCCGGATATGAATTTTGGCATTGACGGCGCGCTGGATCTGCTTGCAGAGTTCAAAAAGGAAGGCAAGATCCGTACCGGCGGCGTATCCAATTTCAATGTAGAGCAGATCGGGATCGCGGAGAAGCGTGCAGGCATCAGCTGCGTACAGCCGCCGTGCAGCCTCTTCAACCGGTCAAGCATTGCAAACGGCATCATGCCGTACTGCGCGGAACATAACATCGGCATCATGACCTATGGTTCTCTCGGCGGCGGTATTCTTACCGGAAAGATGAAGAATCCGATCGTCAACGGCGGAGCGGAACAGCGTGCCGGCTTCTATGATTTCTTCTATGAGCCAATGTGGACGGCATGCAACAAGGTCCTGGATGTGGAAAGAAAGATCGCCCAGGAGCGGGGCGTCGAGGTCGCCGAAGTGTCGATCAACTGGGTACTGGCACAGCCGGGCGTTACGACCGCACTGGTAGGACCGACCGATCCGGAACATGCGGCAAAGAACGTCAAGTGCGCCGAGTGGGAACTCACAGCGGAAGAACTCGCTATGATCAATGAAGCCTACAATACATATGTCGCGCCGCTGCAGAAATAATTACTGAGCCAACGAAGCCGGTATATATACTGCCAGCAGTATATGCCGGCTTCCTTTTTGTATTGTGAAAGGGGCGGAGCATGAAATTTGAACTGATCATAGACAGCCGCTGTTCCATAGCGGAGACCCCCATCTGGGACGATCGTATCGGGAAATGGTACTGGACAGACCTTTTCACCGGAGACGTGCACCGTTTTGACCCGGTAAGCGGCTCGGATGAGCTGTTTCCGACCGGGGGCATCATCGGTTCGGCGATCCCCTGCGAGGCAATGGACCGTATCCTGGTCAATATAGATACCGGCGCCTATCTGATGGATCTTGAAAGCGGCAAAATGACGCTGGCGGCGGACCCGGAAAACGGAAACGCTAAGAACCGTTACAATGACAGCCGCTGCGATGCAAGGGGAAGGCTTTTTATGTCCAGTGTGGCAAAAAGCTACGGGACGGACAGTTACACTCCGGACCAGACAGGTGCATTCTACATGGTGGATACAGACCGCTCGGTCCATCTGATCACGGACGGTATCCAGCAGTATAACTGCATGGTCTGGAATGCCGACAATACTAAGCTGATCGTGGCGGACACCTATCATGAAAAACTGCTGGAATATGACTACGATATCGAAAAGGGACCGGTTTCCGGCCCGAAGGAAGTTATTGATTTTTCCGGCAGACAGGGTATGCCGGACGGTGTGAGCATCGACCGTGAGGGGAATCTATATATCTGCCACTGGTCGGGAGTGATCTCTGTCTGGGACAGAGAATACCGCCTGTTGAAGGAACTTAAGTTCCCGGTCCCGCAGGTCGCCTGCGGCGGCTTCGGCGGTAAAGATATGAAAGACTTCATGGTAGCTTCCGCTGCCTATGAGTACACGGCAGAAGAATTTGCCGGGAACCCGGGTGCCGGCGGCCTGTTTATCGCAGAGAACGATGTACCCGGCTGTCCGGAACACTTCTGCAGATGGTAAAAGAAAAACATATGAAAAGAGAAGAGATCCGCTGCGGATCGGGAGAAAAAATAATACAGGGCTTCGTATATATTCCGGAGGGAGAGGGACCTTTTCCTCTGGTGATCATTTCCCACGGTCTGGGAGGCAGCCACCTGGAGACGGCACCCTATGCCCGCCGTCTGGCAGACTGCGGCTATGTAGCCTGTGTCTTTGATTTTTGGGGAGGCACTGCCGGAAGCGGAAAGAGCGGCGGCAACTCGACGGAGATGTCTGTGCTGACAGAGACGGATGATCTTAAGGCGGTCCTTTCGGAATCAGAACACTGGACATTCGCAGATCAAAGCCGTGTCTGTCTGATGGGAGAGAGCCAGGGAGCGGTCGTATCCTTGCTTACCGCGGCTGCGCAGCCCTCACGCTTTGACGGCCTGATCTTCCTGTATCCGGCGTTCAGCCTGGTGGAAGAAGCTCATCATCAGTTCGGATCCAAAGAGTATATCCCAAGGGAGTTTTCGGTCTTTCACGGATGGATCCGCCTTGGAAGGAAGTATATCCTTGACCTCTGGGATCTTGATATGAAAGCTGCAATGGCGTCTTATAAAGGGCCGGTCCTTATCCTTCACGGGGACAGGGATGAGGTGATCAGCATCAAAGGATCGGAAAAAGCAGCCGGCAGCATTGCGGACTGTACATTCTATAAGATCCCAGGTGCGGGACACGGATTTCCGGGAGAGTTCTTTGAAGAAGCGATGACGCGGATCCTGGATTTTCTGAAGAAATCCTGAGATATATGAAAAGCCTTATGCAAATGCGTACTGCCTTGCATAAGGCTTTTTTATCGGGAAATGTATCAGACAGCAAATCTGCCGCGGATCAAATGTCAAAGCTGTTGTCCGGATCAGGCGACACGGGCTGCCGAGGGCAGCACATGTACACTGCGCAGGCTGTGCAGCGCTCCCTTAAATGCTGTTTCGAGCTTCGGGATGAAGATGCTGGACATGATCAGAGCGGCACCGATGAGACCGGATACGCCGAGGCGTTCACCCATGAAGATCATGCTCATGATGGATGCGGAGACAGGGGAGATAGCGCAGAGCAGTCCCGCGCGTTCCGGAGTCGTATGACTCTGGGCGACCGGCTGCAGGGTCAGGCCGAAGGCGGAGCAGATGACGGCAAGGCCGAGGATGCAGCCCCATTCGGTCATGGTCTCCGGGAGACGCGGCATCTCAAAAAAGCAGGATGCGATCAGACCGTAGAGACCTAAAAATCCGTTCTGCAGGACACCCATCTCGAAGATCTCCTTGCCGTTTCCGAAGGCGGAGCTGACGAGGATGTAGGTCGTGTACATGAGTGCCGCGCCGAGCGCGAAGATCTCGCCCGTTCCGATGCCGAGCGCACCGCCCTTCATGGTCAGGCAGAAGATGCCGCAAAGTGCGATCAGGCTGCTGACGATGGTTACCGCTTTCGGAAGCTTTCGGATGACAAGGGCGTGGAACAGCGGTACGAAAACGACGGCGCTGTTTTCGAGAAACGCTGTCGTGGAAGCGTCGGTCCTTTTAAGGCCGTTCAGCTCCGCGACCAGGATCGCGAAGAAGACTGCGCTTAAGACGGCGCTGCGGATGACGGTGCCCGCATGCACATGCATCAGTTTTTTGCGGAAGATGAAGCCGAGGATGGCAAACGCCATCAGGTAGCGGAGTGCGATCATGTTGAAGAGACCGAGGCTTGCGAGCCCGATCTTGGAAAAAAGGAAGGACGCGCTTCTTGCGATGATCAGTGATGCAAGTAAGATCTCTGCTTTTCTCTGGGTCATGTCTGTTTCTCCATATCCGGCGGAGCCGGCATTATATAGTGCTTCCCGGTATCGGGCAAATGTTTCGGGGGTATCGGCAGCCGCATGGTGGTCCATGACGGACTGCCTTTTTTATGTATGCCCAATATAGCACCTTCATAAATTTGCGTAAAGCGACATAAAATCAACTTGTCTTTGACATTTACGCAAAGATAAGTTAGAGTAGGATCAGATCCTAAGGAGTCTGAAGAAGAAGGAAAGAGGCCGGTGTATGGATTCTGAAAAATGCAGTGTGCTTTTATGTGTTCTCGAGGAAGGGAGCCTTACCGCGGCGGCGGAGAAACTGGACTATACGCCCTCCGGCATCAGCCGGATGATTGCTGCGATGGAAAAAGAGGCGGGGATCACGCTCCTGATCCGGGGCAAGGAAGGCGTGCGTGCGACCAGAGAGTGTGAGCAGCTCCTTCCGTCGATCCGGGAGATGAGCTACTGGGGAAGGCATTATGAAGAACAGACCCGCAGCATCCGGGGGATCGAGACAGGTACGATAGCCGTCGGCTCGGTATACAGCGCTTACTACCCGTGGCTTTCACAGATGATCGCGGATTTTTCAGCGGAGCATCCGGGGATCCGCATTGAGATCATTGAAGGGACGAGCTCCGAGATGGCAGCCGCGATCGGGGAAAGACGCGGTGATTTCTGCATCATAAGCCGGAGAGAAGGCCCGTTCCGCTTTGTTCCGCTCATCCGTGACGAGATCGTGGCGATCCTTCCGAAGGGTCACCCCTTTATCGCTGCGAACCCCGGTTCGGCTTTTCCGATCCGGCAGTTTGAAAAGGAACCGTTCATCCGGCTGTATCCGCATAAAGAATCGGACGGCTCCATGCTGATCAGGCGTCTCGGCATAGAGCCGATGACCGGGCCGACGACGGAAGACCTGCTGGCGGGATACGCCATGGTCGAGGCGGGACTCGGGATCAGCATGGAGAACCAGATTACGGCGCGGATGTACGCGGACCGGATCGCCATACTGTCCCTCGAACCGGGGCAGGAGGTCGAGATCGGGATCGCGATCCCGGCAAAGCAGGTGATCTCCCCGGCAGCGGCAGCGTTCGCAGAGTATTCTCTGAAGCGCCTTCCAAAGCTTTCATAAAAAAAAGTCCCTGTGCCGGTCATGTTGCCCGGTACAGGGATCTTTGCTTTCAATGGATACGGTTGTTATCAGTGTTGAATCGGCGTCAGACTACACGGCGGATCGCAAGGATGCGCTTATGAGTCGCGCTCGAGACGATGATGCCGTTGCGGCGGTTGCTCGCGTGGACGATCTGGCCGTCGCCGATGTACAGGCCAACATGGCCGCTGTAACAGATAAGGTCTCCCGGCTGCGCGTTTTCAAGGCTTCCTACGGAAGTGCCCAGGCTCCGCTGGGAAGCGGAGGAGTGCGGCAGGGAAATGCCGAAATGGCTGAAGACGGACATCGTAAAGCCGGAACAGTCCGTTCCGTTTGTCAGGCTGGAACCGCCGTATACGTACGGTCTTCCGGTGAACTGCAGCGCAAACTGTGCGATGCGCTGACCCATGGTAAAAGGTGAATATTCTTCAGCGGCTTCTTCTGCAGAGCTGCTGTCTGCTGCTTCGATAACGTTTTCTTTCGTTGATTCCGATGTATCTTTCTCCGGTTCTTTTCCGGTGCTGCTGTAGATGATGCTGGTGTCAGTATTCTTAATGGCTTCGACGGCTGCCGTTTCCGGCTCCGCTGCCTCCTCTTCTTCCATATAGATGATCTTTGCAGGTGTTTCCGTATCCGTTTCGTCTGCCATGGCAGGCATGGCGGGCAGCATGCAGAATGCTGCGAGGACCCAAAGGCCCGTAATAAACTTTTTCTTTAACATGATTTGTACCTCCCGTTCGTGCTGATTCAGATCGGGGCGGACGAACCGCCGGTTCCGGTCTGGTAAAAGCCTGATTTTTACAGCTTTGACTCGAAAAAAAGCCGGTTTTTGACACGAACAGGAGCTATTCTAACCCCGAATTGTGACTGAATTTAAAACTCGGACTAAAAGGATACTAAACTTTCTTACGTTTTCCGAAAGAAACACCGTGGAAAAACGGGTACGATTTTCTTAAATCCGACGGTTTTAAACGAAAAAATCGTCTATATTCTGCGTCGGAACGTCGTGTACGGGGCTGTATTCCACCATATCCTGTGCTTTTTTCGGTTTTTGAACAAAGAAAGACCCCATGCCCGGCAAAACTGCCGTACATGGGGCTTAGTGGCTCATAGTCTGAAACAGTATGAAAAAGTGTCTTCGGTCATCCCTCCGGGAACATCTTATGGACCATTTCGACGGCACGTGCAACACCGAGCGGGATGCTGGTGAGGACCGGCGTCTTGACATGGGTCACTTCCGGCATGATCGCGATCATGCTGCCCTGGGCAAGGACGATGACGTCGAACTTGCCGTCGCAGTCTTCGATCGCCTGGCGGAGCTGACGGTTGTGGGACTCCACGTCACCGCGGAAGAGGGCTTCCATCGCGTGAGCGAGTATGAACTCCGTTACCCTGACTTCCTTGCCTGCAGCCTTTGCGCAGGATTCGATCAGGCGGCGGGACGGACCCACGGTTGTCGTATTGGTCGTGATCATGGCGATGTTGCTGCCCATGGAGACAGCCTTTTCCGCCATTGCCTGGTCGACTTTGAGGACCGGGATCTTAATCAGCTTGCCGTAGATATCGGAAACTTCCGATACGGTCGAACACTGATTGACGATGAGGCAGGCGCCCATTTCCTCTGCCATCTGTGCATAGTTGCAGAGACGCTTGATGGTGCTGGGGGTCGGTCCCTGGTTGGCGAGAAGATCTTCGATCAGTGAATCATCCGCGATGTAGCTGATGCGGATCGTGGGATCGAGTTCCTTGAACATACGCTTGAAGTCAGCATAGTTGGACATGCTGGTGCCGATGACACAGATCTGTTTGTTGGGCATGGGTATTTCCTCCTTAAATAAAACAGGGTCGGATATGAGGTGTTTCTATTTGCGGGCGGGCCTTCCTGACCAGGCCTTTTGCCTGGGAGAAAAACAGTTGTTTCTTATATTTAATATTATAGCAGATATGTCATTTCATCAATTCGAAACAATGGTTGATATAGACCGCATTTGAAACAGTCGTGATGACGCTCTGGAGCAGCCGTTCTTCCTCGCTGTCGCCGAGGATGCCCTGGGGCGCTTCTTCCCGGAGTCCGAAGGTGAATGCCAGCGTCTGCTCGAAGCTCTCGCAGAATGCGTCATAGGCGATCTGCAGTGTGGCCATTTCCTGCTGCTTACGGAAGAGGATCTCGATATTGTCCATGGAAAGGACCAGCTTGGCAGTCATGATGAACAGAAGCTGTGCGATCTGAAACTCGCTGTACAGCTTCTTGACCGGCTTGTCGATGTATCCCTTTTTGACGTAGTTGCTGATCATTGAAGGCGTTGCTTCGATGCAGCCTAAGGGGCTTAAGACGACGTTGATGTATTTGACGGTCTGGTCCAGATAGAGCCCGATATACGGGATCTCCCTGTAACGGGGCATCCGGAAATGTTCGATATCAGCTTTCAAGGCATATTCCTTTCATGTGCCGCATTGGTCTTACTCTTCAGTATATCCAGTTCTTTGGGATTAGTAAATCGGTTTTTTAAAAACTCTTTACAAGGCCTGAAAAGATATATACAATGAAAAAAACGATGGTATGATCGGCAAATGTGCACATGATTCGCGTCTTTGTACGTGTCTGCGCACTGGTTTCATGCTGAGGGAGGAAAGAATGGCTTACCGCATCGTTACGGATTCATCATCCGATATATTAAAGAAGGACGATCCCGGGTTCAGATCCGTCCCGCTCCACATCATTCTCGGAGAAGAGGACTGGCCGGATACGGCAGATACGGATCTGGATGCTTTTGATGCGGCGCTGGACGCCCATACGGGCAGATCGTCCACATCCTGTCCGTCTCCGCTGGAGTGGTACAACGCCTTCGGCGATGCGGAGACAGTTTACTGTTTCACGATCACCTATTCCCTGTCCGGAAGCTTCAACAGCGCCATGACTGCCAAGAAGATGTATGAAGAGGATCATCCCGGCAGCCGCGTCTATGTCTGTGACAGTTATGCGACCGGCGGACGGATGGTCCTTATGATGGACTATCTCAAGGAGCTGCTGGATGCGGGAACAGACTATGAAGAGGCCTATCATAAGGTCATGGCCTACCGTGACCAGACAGAGCTCATGTTTACCCTGCAGTCGATGAAGATGCTTGCGGCAAACGGCCGCGTCAGTCCTCTTGTCGCCAAGGCGGCGGGCATCCTGGACGTGCGTCTGGTCGGCCGTGCGAGCGAAGAAGGGAAACTGACGATCATCGACAAGCACAGAGGAGCGAAACGGGTGCTGCTCGGCACCTTCAGACAGATGCTTGCTTACGGCTACAACGGCGGCAGAGTCGTGATCTCCCATAACCGCAACCTTCCCGACGCCCAGGCGCTGGCGGCGCTGATCCGGGAGAAGTTCGGGGAGAAGGTATGGATCGATATCCACCGCACAACGGAGCTTTGCAGCTATTATGCGGAAAAGGGCGGCTATATCATCGGTTTCGAAAAGAAGGAGTGTGACCGTCCTCTGCCGGCATAAGCAATGGTCCGGACAGGCAGGCTGTTTGTCCGGCGGATGCTTCCGGAGGATCGGCGGTAAAAACTATGGATCTATTTGATTATATGCGCGAACAGAACATGAACAAACAGAATGCCAGGGGCGAAGGTCCTCTGGCATCACGTTTGCGTCCGGATACTCTCGACGAGATCGTCGGCCAGGAGCACATCATCGGAAAGGACAAGCTCCTTTACCGCGCGATCAAGGCGGACAAGCTCGGTTCCGTCATCCTGTTCGGGCCGCCGGGCACGGGCAAGACGACGATCGCGAGGGTCATCGCCAATACGACCAATGCCGATTTCAAACAGCTGAATGCGACGACCGCGGGCAAGAAAGATATGGAAGAAGTCGTTGCGGAAGCGAAGCAGAACATGGCGATGTATGCGCGAAAGACGATCCTCTTTATCGACGAGATCCACCGCTTCAACAAGGCGCAGCAGGACTACCTTCTTCCTTTTGTCGAGGACGGGACGGTGACTCTGATCGGAGCGACCACGGAGAATCCCTTTTTTGAAGTGAACCGGGCGCTGATCTCAAGGTCGAGGCTGTTTGAACTGAAGCCGCTTTCCGCCGCCAATATCCGCACGCTCATTCACCGTGCGGTCGAAGACGATAAAAAGGGAATGGGCATGTACCGCCCTTATATTGATGACAATGCCGTTGATTTCCTGAGCGATATCGCGGAGGGCGATGCAAGAGCAGCACTCAATGCCATCGAGCTGGCGGTGCTGACCACCGACCCGGATCCGGACGGACCGAATGCGGGACGCATCCATCTGACCCTCGACATCATGCAGGAATGCATCCAGAAGCGTGCGATCGGCTACGACAAGGACGGCAACAACCACTATGACACGATCTCAGCTTTTATCAAGAGCATGCGCGGCTCCGATCCCGATGCGGCGGCATACTATGTCGCGCGGATGCTGGAAGCGGGAGAAGACATCAAGTTTATCGCGCGGCGCATCATGATCTGTGCTTCGGAGGACGTGGGCAACGCCGATCCGATGGCGCTCGTGGTCGCTGTCAATGCTTCCCTTGCGGTCGAGCGCGTCGGACTGCCGGAAGCCCGCATCATCCTCACGCATGCGGCGACCTATGTGGCGTGCGCTCCCAAGTCCAATGCGGTCGTGATGGCGATCGATAAGGCGCAGGAGGTCGTGCGCCGGACCGGCAATCTTCCTGTCCCGGTATACTTAAGGGACGTGCACTATGAGGCGGACCGCGGCGGTGAAGGCCTGGGCGAGTTCAGGGGGAACGGCACCGGATATAAGTACGCACACGATTATCCGCATAACTACGTCGATCAGCAGTATCTTCCGGACGCCGTGAAAGACGAGGTATTCTATGAGCCGTCGGAAAACGGATATGAGCAGGATATCCGGGAAAACTTCCGGAAGATCGGCCGTGAAAAATGAAGGAACTTATAAAGAGATTTAATGGTTTTTTAAGAGTTTCTCTATGGAATGCATAAGAACTTTAGTGTACACTAAGGAAAGTTCGCGGAAGGCACTTCTTCCGCTAATACAGATATCAAAGTAATGGAGATGATAGAGTTATGAAGAAAAGAAACCTGATACTGGCACTGACTGCCGTGACCGTTCTCGGCCTTGCGGCGTGCGGAGGCAAGCAGACGGAAAATGTACAGACCGAAGCAGCTACCACTCAGGCTGCAGCAACAGAGGAATCTGCGGCATCCGCGGAGGAAACAACAGCAGCTGAGGAAGAGACGGTGAGCAACCTGTCCCTGCTTCCGGAAGATTATGAAGAAGAGTATTATGACGGCATCGTGGTCGACACCGACGGCACCGTTGCTACCCTGAAGGGCGAAGACGGATCGACGATGACTTTCGACATCACCGGCGCTGAGAGAAACGACGACGGGTTCTTCATGGAAGGCGCTTACGCAGAGATCAGCTACGCGAAACTCGAGGGCAGCGACCAGCCGCTCGCTCTGAGCGTCAGCGTTATGATGGATATCGAACAGCAGGCAGCGATCGAGAACAGAGATCCGGTCCTTGCGGGCACTGTCCAGCTGAATGATGTCAACGATCTTGAGATCATCGACATCAACGGCGCGGAGCATGATTTCGACAACTCTATGGCGCGCAGCGTTTCCTTCAACCCCATTAAGACGGGCGACAAGGTCTATGTTACTTACTGCGGTTCTCTCTTCAGTGAGGATGAGGGAGTCGATGAGGAGAATCCCATCACCAAGCCGATCACCATCAAGATCGTCGCTGCTGACGCTGTCGGATCCGAAGAGGCGGAAGCAAACTATCTGACCGGCCAGGTCGACAGTGTTGATGCTGAGAACGGATACTTCGGCCTTCTGACCGATGCGGTGACCTTCGAAGTTTCCGCGGACGAGGACATTATGGCGGGTATCGAGGAAGAGACCTACGTCAAGGTCTATTACGAGGGCGCGCTGAGCGGTATCGCCGTAGACGCGGTCAAGGTCGAGAAAGAATAAATCAGTATAAGATATAAAACCGAAGACTGAGACATACAAAAATGGCTGTGCATCATCAGATGATGCGCAGCCTTTTTGCATGGATCAAAGATCAGAACAGGAGAGTTATTCTGCAGGATTCATTTCCGGGGAATTATTTGCGGCTCACGGTCAGCTCCTCGCCGTCCGCATCGCGTATCAGATCGACTACCATGGTGTCGCCGTCCATGATCTCGCCCTTAAGGATCGCCCTTGCGGCAATAGTCTCGACGTTCTTCTGGATGAAACGCTTGAGCGGACGTGCACCGAACTGCGGGTCGTAGCCCTTGTCGACGCAGTAGCTCTTTGCGGCGTCAGTCATCTCGAGTTCCATATCCCTGCCGCTCAGACGCCTGTTGATATCCTTGACGGAGAGATCGATGATCTTCGTGATGTCGTCTTTCGTCAGCGGCTTGAAGAGGATGATCTCGTCAAGACGGTTCAGGAACTCCGGACGGAAGCTCTGCTTTAAGAGCTGCTCCGTTGCTTCACGGGCATCCTCGCGGATCTCTCCGTTTTCGCCGATGCCTTCCAGCAGGAACTGGGAACCGAGGTTGGAGGTCAGGATGATGACGGTGTTCTTGAAGTCCACGGTCTTGCCCTTGGAGTCAGTCACCCGGCCGTCGTCGAGGATCTGCAGCAGGACGTTGAAGACATCCGGATGCGCCTTTTCGATCTCATCGAAGAGGATGACCGAATAAGGCTTCCTGCGGACCGCTTCCGTCAGCTGGCCGCCTTCGTCATAACCGACATATCCGGGAGGCGCTCCGATAAGACGGGACACGGAATGCTTCTCCATGTACTCAGACATATCGATACGGACCATGTTGTTTTCGTCATCGAAGAGGTTTTCTGCGAGTGCCTTCGCAAGTTCGGTCTTGCCGACACCGGTCGGACCCATGAACAGGAAGGAACCGATCGGCTTGGACGGATCCTTGATGCCTGCCTTGGAACGGATGATCGCGTCGGAGACCTTTTCGACGGCTTCGTCCTGTCCGATCACGCGCAGATGCAGCTGATCCGGCAGTGCCAGGACCTTGGCACGCTCGGATTCCGAAAGCTTGGATACCGGGATGCCGGTCCACTTGGAAACGATCTTTGCGATCTCGTCATCGGTAACATTTTCATGGACCAGGTCATGGCCTTCCGCCCTGACCTTTTCTTCCTCTTCAGCCAGCTTCTTCTGAGCTTCCGGGAGCCTGCCGTAGAGTATTGCGCCGGCTTCTTCGTAGGAGCCTTTGCGCTGCAGGATCTCGGCCTCGTCACGGAGCTGTTCGATCTCTTCGCGGAGTGCGGAGAGACGGTCCGCATGGCCTTTTTCATACTCCCATTTGGCTTTCTGGGTGTCGAACTCTTCCTTGCGTTCGGCAAGTTCTTTCTGGAGCTCCTCCAGACGCTGTCTGGATGCGGCGTCCTCTTCCTTTTTCAATGCCGCCGCCTCGATCTCCATCTGTGTGATCCGGCGCTGCTGCTCATCGAGCTCTGCCGGAAGCTGGTTCATCTCGGTCTTGATCATCGCGCATGCTTCATCGACCAGGTCGATCGCCTTGTCGGGAAGGAAACGGTCGGAGATGTAACGGTTGGACAGGACCGCTGCGGAGACAAGCGCGGCATCGGTGATCTTGACGCCGTGATAGACTTCGTAACGGTTCTTGATGCCGCGGAGGATCGAGATCGTATCCTCGACACTCGGCTCATCGACCATGACCGGCTGGAAACGACGCTCCAGAGCCGGGTCCTTTTCGATCTGACGGTACTCGTCCAGGGTGGTCGCACCGATACAGTGCAGCTCACCGCGGGCAAGCATGGGCTTCAGCATGTTGCCGGCATCCATGGAACCTTCGGTCTTGCCGGCGCCGACGATGGTGTGGATCTCATCGATAAAGAGGATGATCTCACCGTCGGATTCCGCGACCTCTTTCAGGACCGCCTTCAGACGCTCCTCGAACTCGCCGCGGTACTTGGCGCCCGCGATCAGTGCGCCCATGTCGAGTGCAAAGACTTTCTTATCCTTGAGGGAATCAGGCACGTCGCCCCGGACGATCCTCTGTGCAAGTCCTTCGACGACGGCGGTCTTGCCGACGCCGGGCTCGCCGATCAGGACAGGGTTGTTCTTGGTCTTACGGCTTAAGATACGGACGACGTTGCGGATCTCGGAATCTCTGCCGATGACCGGATCGAGTTTCTGCTGGCGCGCGCGTTCCACAAGGTCATAGCCGTACTTGTTGAGGGTATCGTAAGTGGCTTCCGGATTGTCCGAAACGACCTTCTGGTTGCCGCGGACTTCCGAAAGGACCTTCAGGAAGCCGTCCTTCGTTATGTTATGACGGGCGAACAGTGCTTTCATGTCGCGGTCTGCCCGGTCGATCATGACCAGGAACAGGTGCTCCACGGAAACATACTCGTCGCCCATTGCCTTTGCGTGATCTTCTGCCTCGGTCAGGACACGGTTGGCGTCATTGGAAAAATACAGGTTGGCGCTGCTTCCGCTCACCTTTGGATAACGGCTGATCACATCGGTCAGATCCCGGCGGAAAGACTCAGGGTCGATGCCCATCTTCTGCAGGAGCTTGCCGATCAGGCTGTCATCGAGTGACAGCAGGCTGTACAGGATATGTGCCTGTTCGATCTGCTGGTTGCCGTACTCCAGCGCGACCTTCTGGCAGCCGTTGACTGCCTCTATGGATTTTTGAGTAAATTTATTGATATTCATAGGAAAATGCCTCCTTTCCGAAGCTTACAAATTAATTATAAGGATTTTGTTAGCACTGTCAATAGGTGAGTGCTAATTATTCTATTAAAGATTTATAAACACTGATATAGTGCATAAATCATGTGCAAAATCTTCCGGCATGTGGTATAACTTGCCTATTTCCAAAAGCGCGTGACTATGCTAAAATAGCGCTGTACGCGCTGTTGGCAAAAGAGACTGAAATAAAGAAGAAAAGGAAGTATTTATTATTTATGGCAGTCACAAAAGAAGTAACAAAGGAAGATAAACAGAAAGCGCTGGAAGCGGCGATCAAGCAGATCGAACGCGATTTCGGACAGGGCGCTGTCATGAAGCTCGGCGATTCCGTGAGGGACAAGTCCATCGAAGTCATCCCGACGGGTTCCCTGAGCCTGGATTACGCGCTGGGTGTAGGCGGCGTTCCGAAGGGCAGAGTCATCGAGATCTACGGACCCGAGTCCTCCGGTAAGACGACACTGGCACTCCATGTCGTCGCCGAGGCACAGAAGATGGGCGGCGTTGCCGGTTTCATCGACGCGGAGCATGCGCTGGATCCGGTCTATGCGAAGAACATCGGCGTAGACATCGATAACCTGTATATCTCCCAGCCCGATAACGGTGAGCAGGCGCTCGAGATCGCGGACACCATGGTCCGTTCCGGAGCGATCGACGTCATTGTTGTCGACTCTGTTGCCGCGCTGGTACCGAAGAAGGAGATCGAGGGCGAGATGGGCGATTCCGTCGTCGGCCTGCAGGCGAGACTGATGTCCCAGGCGCTCCGCAAGCTTACCAGCATCATTTCCAAGTCCAACTGTGTGGTTATTTTTATCAACCAGCTGCGTGAGAAGATCGGCGTGATGTTCGGCAATCCCGAGACCACGACCGGCGGCCGCGCGCTCAAGTTCTATTCTTCCGTCCGTATGGATGTAAGACGTACAGAGACGATCAAGCAGGGTGCGGAAGCAGTCGGCAACCATGTGCGTGTCAAGATCGTCAAGAATAAAGTTGCACCGCCCTTCAAGGAGGCGGAGTTCGATATCATGTTCGGCAAGGGCATCTCCAGAGAAGGCGACCTCATTGATCTGGCTGTCAGGGAGGACATCGTCGAAAAGAGCGGAGCATGGTTTGCTTACAACGGAAGCAAGATCGGACAGGGCAGGGAGAATGCCAAGAACTATCTGGCGGACAACCCCGAGATCCTGGCCGAGATCGATCATAAATTAAGGGTAAAGCTGGGACTGATCGCAGAGGAGGCAGCGGATGCTGCCGCTTCCGGCGTGCCTGTTCCCGATACCCCGGCTAAGTAATCAATGGCATACAACATCACAGGCGTAGAGACATTTGATAATAAAAGAAACAAGGTCACCCTCGATTATGGCGAGGTGACCTTTCTTTTGTATAAAGGCGAGTGCCGGCAGCTGAAACTGGGCCTGACGGAGGAGACCGGCAGCGGGAGAACGGGAGGAAATGCGGAACTCAGGAGAGAACTGAGCGATGCGGAGTATGCCTCGATCCGGGATGATATCCTGGTCCCCCGCGCCAGGAAAAGGGTGCTCTACTTCATGAAAAACGCCGACAAGACCCGGCACCAGATCCGGCAGAAGCTGGAAGAAGGCTTCTATCCCGAGGACGTCATTGCGGACGTCATGAAGTTCCTGGACCGTTACGGCTTTGCGGATGACGTGCGGTATGCGGAGAGCTATGTCGAAGAGCTGAAGGGAAGCCGTTCCCGGCGGGAGATCGAGGCAAAGCTCATGCAGAAGGGCCTGAAAGGCGCGGATATCCGCGCACAGCTCGAACTGCTGACCCCGGAGGATGAATATGCCGCCTGCGAAAGGGCATTCCGGAGGAAGTATCCCGCAGGGATCCCGGAGGAAGCGGAGCCTGACGAACGGCGGAAGGCATACGCCTTTCTGGCACGCAAGGGCTTTACATACGACGCGATCGGCCGTGCGCTCGGGCAGGACTATTAATGTTTCAATAATGAATCACCCGCTGCAGCCCGGTCTGCGGCAGTTAATGCAAGTAGAAGGAGGTCTCTCATGGAAGATAAGACTCTGATCCGTTTTAGGGATATCGTCATGAGTTTCGAAGACCAGCTGGTCCTGAAGAAGATCAATCTGGATATACAGGAAAACGAGTTCGTGACGCTGCTCGGTCCTTCGGGCTGCGGCAAGACCACACTGCTCCGGATCCTGGGAGGCTTTCTCGAGCCGACGGAAGGGCAGGTCATCTTTGACGGAGAGGACATTGCCAAGCTTCCGCCGTATAAGCGCGAGCTCAATACCGTTTTCCAGAAGTACGCGCTTTTCCCGCACATGACCGTCTATGACAACATTGCCTTCGGCCTGAAGATCAAGAAGATGAGCAAGGACGTCATTGAGCAGAAGGTCATGAAGATGATGAAGCTGATCGGCCTCGAAGGATATGAGAGCAAGAACGTGACGCTTCTTTCCGGCGGACAGCAGCAGAGAGTCGCGATCGCGAGGGCGCTCGTCAACGAGCCGAAGGTCCTGCTCCTGGACGAGCCGCTCGGCGCTCTGGACTTAAAGCTCCGCAAAGAGATGCAGTACGAGCTGAAGCGCATCCAGCAGGAGGTCGGCATCACCTTCATCTACGTCACCCACGACCAGGAAGAAGCCCTGACCATGTCCGACAAGATCGTGGTCATGAGAGCCGGCGAGATCCAGCAGATTGGTACGCCGCAGCAGATCTACAATGAACCCGTCAACCGTTACGTCGCGGATTTCGTCGGCGAGTCCAACATCATCCCCGGACGGATGGTGGACGACTATCTGGTGCATTTCGATGACCATGATTTCAAATGTGTCGACTTCGGATTCCCGAGGAACGCGCCGGTCGACGTGGTGCTCAGACCCGAGGACATCGACATCGTCCCGGTCGATGAAGGCCAGCTGAACGGCACCGTGGACAGCGTCCTTTTCAAGGGGCAGCAGTATGAAGTCATCGTGGAGACCGTGCCCGGTACTTCCGTGACGGTCCGCATGCGTGTCGTGAAGAACAATGAAGTGACATCGGCTGACGGAAAGGAAAAGATCTCCGCAAACGACTTCTTCGTGGACATCGAGGACGTGCCGTCGCTCGACGATAAGGAAGTTATTGCCCGTGCGGATGCTCAGGCCTGGGATCCTTCCACAGATGAGTACCTGTCGATCAATAACATACAGTATGAAGTCAAAGCGGAAGAAGGCGAGTATCCCGTCGTTTTCTCCACCGCAAACGGGACGATGATCCAGAAGACCATCTACGTGGTCAACCAGCCGGTCGTCAAGAACCCCAAAGCGAATGAAGCCGTCATGGCGTTCAACTTTTTCAAGACCGTCGACGAACTGCAGGAAGCGCAGGCGCTCGATACGGACCTTAAGACCTGGGCGAGCGCGCAGGCCTGGAAGCTCTCCAACGAGGACGAATCCGTCGACATTTACGTAGACTACGACT
>Ga0129307_1001742_pt1 | contig 20998 bp, 19 predicted proteins | sample P1105metagenome_FD_94437 | JGI IMG/M metagenome (GOLD analysis project Ga0129307, IMG submission 94437) | Capybara group fecal microbial communities from Wisconsin, USA - P1105 metagenome | ecosystem: Host-associated > Mammals > Digestive system > Large intestine > Fecal | place: USA: Wisconsin... | reverse complement strand
CCGTAAGCATAGTTCTTAAAAGTCTCGCGTATCGGCACAAGTCCGTAATACTTATTATCCACGGCAACGAAGATACCGAGGTCGGGATTGATCTCATAAACAAAGCCGGTGACCCTGTCATCCTCATGATACGGGCTGTGTCTGTCAAGATGGCCGTAAACGCGCATGGTCGCTGCCTGTCTGCCGGATTTATCCTTATAAAGCCACACCAGTACCTCATCGCCGACTTCCGGACGATGGATCTGCTCCTTGAACGGAAGCAGCACCTGCTTCGGAACACCGTTATCCAGGAATGCGCCGATGCCTGTTACTGCCGCGACCTCCAGGATGCCGACTTCTCCGTCCTTCAGGATCGGTGTGCGCATGGTCGCAGTCAGTCTTCCGCCTTTATCTTCGTAAAAATAAACAGTGACCATATCCCCGGCAGCAGGACGCCCGATCTGCTCTGCGAACGGGATCAGGACCCTGGCGCTTTCCGCGGATCTTTTACCGTTTCTTCCGTTCATCACTTCTGCAGGCGCTTCCACAAAAGCACCGATCTCGCTGACCGTAGTGACTTTCAGTGTATATGCCCTGCTGAATGCGGAATCTGCTGCGGACTCATGCCTGTTTCTGCTGTCAGTACCGCGCCTGTCAAACTCTTTTTTCGGGCGGTCATTCCTGTCACGTCCCGGCCGGTCATAATCACGCCGGTCGTTCTTTCCTTTGTATCCGCTGCGCTCATAAGCCGGCCTGTCCCCGAAAGACTCTCTCTTTTCAGTTCTCGGCGGCGTCCTGAACTTTCCCGAATGTACAACGACCGAAGCTGCAGCATTTCCTCCGCGTTTTCCTTTGCCCTTTTTCGACACGGCTGTATCTGCTGCTTCCGGCTGTTTTTCGGAATCAAAAAAAGTCTCCTCAGTGTCGCAGGGATAGCTTGGCTTCTGATCCGGTTCGTCACATGGGTAGGCTTTGGGGTTATTGTCATTATTCATCTTAGGTCTCTCCGTTCTGACCGGACTCTGCGTACAGCTCTTACGCCGTTCCCGTCCGGTATGGTGAAAGGATATACTATTTCCGCGGAAATGTCCAGTACAAATCCTGTTTCCGGCGCCTTTAACCGGTATCTTCACACATACAAAGACTTGAGGGATCATCGCTTTCTCTTTGCAATGATCCCTCATCTTGAATGTGCCATTGGATTAATACCTGTTCCTTTCTCTTCTGAAAATCCTTTTCGGCTATTCAGTTGTATTTTATCTTAAGGTCTCCTTATCTTTCCGATCTCACTCTTTCCTTTCTGAATCGATGTTATGACCAACGGTTTTAGTATTCAGACTGTTAATACTTTCCGTTCTTTTCTTGGATATGATAAGGTCTTCTTAAGTTGTTCCTATCATAACATTGTTTTTAAATTTATACAATCCGTAAAATATGCTAAAACATAAAAAATAATTTGTTAAAAATGCCGGGGAACAAAAGTTCCCCGGCTTCATAATGCCTGATCAGTCTTCCCACTTCCAGCCTGCGACCTCCGGAAGGTCGGTGCCGTACTTGTGAATATACTGTTTATGCTCGACCAGCTTATCGCTCATCTTCTGATACAGATAAGCGCCGCGGTTGCCGAGTCCCGGCAGATCCTTGATCGCCTCCTGTACCAGATGGAAACGGTCGATATCGTTCTGTACGCGTACATCAAACGACGTGGTGATCGTTCCTTCTTCCTTGTAGCCGCGGACATGCATCAGACGGTTGTTGTGTCTTCTGTAGGTCAGCTCATGTACCAGGCTCGCATAGCCGTGGAAGTTAAAGATCACGGGTTTATTTGTCGTGAACAGGATATCATACTCGGCATCCGTCAGACCGTGCGGATGCTCGTTTGCGGGCTGCAGCCTGAACAGATCCACGACATTGATGAAACGGATCTTGAGTTCGGGCAGTTCTTTTCTCAGGATCGAAACCGCTGCAAGCGCCTCCAGAGTCGGCGTTTCACCTGCGCAGGCGAACACGATATCCGGTTCCTGGCCCTGGTCGTTGCTTGCCCAGTCCCAGATGCCGATGCCCTGCGTGCAGTGTTTCACGGCTTCCGGCATACTCAGCCACTGCGGACGCGGATGCTTGCTCGCGACGATAACATTGACATAATCGCGGCTGCGGATACAGTGGTCAAATACCGAGAGCAGGCAGTTGGCATCCGGCGGCAGATAAAGCCGCACCACGTCTGCTTTCTTATTTGCAATGTGATCCATGAATCCCGGATCCTGATGTGTAAATCCGTTGTGGTCCTGCTGCCATACCGTTGAGCACATGATCAGGTTCAGGGATGCGATCTCTTCACGCCAGGTCAGCTGGTTGCAGATCTTGAGCCACTTCGCGTGCTGCGCGGCCATGGAATCGATGATACGGGCAAACGCCTCGTAAGTCGCAAAGAAACCGTGTCTGCCGGTCAGAAGGTATCCTTCCAGCCATCCCTCGCACATATGCTCGGAGAGCATGCCGTCCATGACACGGCCGTCTGCCGCGAGGTGGTCATCCGTATCAAACCGCTCGGCATTCCAGGTCCGGTTCTCCGTTTCAAAAACAGCGTTGAGACGGTTGGAATTGGTCTCGTCGGGCCCGAAGATACGGAAGTTTTTGTTCTCCGCATTGAGTTTGAAGATATCTCTGACAAATCTGCCGAGATAGCTCATATCCTGTGCTTCCAGTGCACCGTGTTCCTTAATGTCAAAACCGTATTCCCTGTAGTCCGGGAGCCTCAGATCACGAAGCAGCAGTCCGCCGTTGCCGTGAAGGTTGGCGCCGATCCTGCTCGTTCCTTCCGGCGCGAGAGAAGCGATCTCCGGCTTCAGCTTACCGTCATCATCAAACAGTTCCTCCGGATGATAGCTTCTGAGCCAGTCCTCCAGGATCTTCAGGTGTTCTTCCTTGTCCATCGCGATCGGTACCTGATGCGCAAGGAAATTGCCCTCGATGCGTTTGCCGTCAACTTCCTTCGGAGCAGTCCAGCCCTTGGGAGTCCTGAGGACAATCATCGGCCAGCGCGGACGGGTATGGTCGTTGTTTTCACGGGCATTCTTCTGGATCTCTTTGATCTTTTCGATCACGATATCCATCGTCTCCGCCATCTGACGATGCATCGGCATCGGATCCTCACCCTCAACGAAGTATGGCTCCCAGCCGCAGCCATGGAAGAAGTCAACGATCTCTTCATGAGACATACGGGCAAAAAGCGTCGGGTTCGCGATCTTATAACCGTTCAGGTGGAGGATCGGGAGTACAGCGCCGTCACCGACCGGATCCAGGAACTTGTTGCTGTGCCAGGAAGTCGCGAGCGGTCCGGTCTCCGCCTCGCCGTCGCCGACTGTCACACACGCGATCAGGTCCGGATTATCGAAAACCGCACCGAACGCATGAGCAATGCCGTATCCGAGCTCGCCGCCCTCATTGATGGAACCGGGCGTCTCCGGTGCGCAGTGACTGGGCACACCGCCCGGGAACGAGAACTGCTTGAACATCTTCTTCATTCCGTCGATATCCTGAGAGATGTTGGGATATACTTCACTGTAGGTCCCGTCCATATATTCATTGGAGATCAGGAAGTTGCCGCCGTGTCCCGGTCCCGAAAGCAGGATCATATCCAGATCATAACGCTTGATGACACGGTTCAGATGGGCAAATACAAAGTTCTGTCCCGGAACCGTGCCCCAGTGTCCGACGATCTTCTTCTTGATCATCTCCTTTGTAAGGGGCTCCTTCAGAAGCGGATTATCCAGCAGGTACAGCTGGCAGGCTGACAGATAGTTTGCCGCACGCCACCAGGCATTCATCCTGGTCAGAAGTTCCTCCGTGATCGGGCCTTTTTCAGGACAGGTACAGTTCATATCTTGCATAACGGTCCTCCTTTGATAAAAACCGGTTTGTATATAAAAATAAACAGATACATTATACGCTGTTTGTTCCGTTTGTAACAATATTTATTTTTGTTTTCCTGCGCATTTCTCACTGTTCGGACCGATTTATTGTAAAATATTACCAAAGCGGCTGTTATTTTATTGACAATAATGACTTTTTTTAGCTGCTCGTTTAAAATCTTCTTCCATAATAATAAAAATAGAGTATAATGATATGCAGGTTTTCTTGGGTTATCGAGGAAAACTGAATTTTTGTAAAGGATGGTTAAGTAACGTATGGCTATCAAAGTAGGTATTAACGGTTTTGGTCGTATTGCACGTGTTGCAATCAGAATTATGGCAGAATACGGCGATCAGTTCGATCTCCGCGGCATCAATATCAGAAACGCTGATCTGGACTTCATGTGCTATTCCCTGAAGTATGACACTGCATTCGGCAGATTCCAGGGTACTGTTGAGAAGTATGAGGACGGCCTCGTGATCAACGGCAAGAAGGTCAAGGTCTTCAGCGAGGATAAGGCAGAGAACATCCACTGGGATGAGTGCGGCGCTGAGTACATCATCGAGTCTACCGGTGTTTATCTTACCTCCGAGCTTTGCTCACAGCACTTCAACCACGGTGCAAAGAAGGTCATCATCTCCGCTCCGGCAAAAGATGACACCCCGATGTTCGTCCTTGGTGTAAACTCCGACAACTACACCTCCGACATGAAGATCATCTCCAACGCATCCTGCACCACCAACTGCCTTGCTCCTATGGCTAAGGTCATCAACGATGCATTCGGTATCGAGTCCGGTCTTATGAGCACCATTCATGCTTCTACTTCCAAGCAGAAGGCTGTTGATGCACGTGACAAGAAGGACTGGAGAATCGGCCGTTCCGTATACGGCAACATCATTCCTTCCACTACCGGTGCTGCAAAGGCAGTCGGCAAGGTTATCCCGGATCTGAAGGGCAAGCTGACCGGTATGAGCTATCGTATCCCGGCATGCGACGGTTCCGTAGTTGACCTTACTGTCAACCTTAAGAACCCGACCACCTATGACGAGATCGTAGCAGCTATGCAGAAGGCTGCTGACGGCGAGTTCAAGGGCATCATCGAAGTATCCAAGGATCCGATCGTTTCCACCGATATGCTCGGATATCCGGTACCCAGCGTATTCGATGTCAAGGGCGGCATCATGCTGAACGAGAAGTTCGTAAAGCTCCTTGCTTGGTACGACAATGAGTGGGGTTACACCAGCATGCTTATCCGTATGCTCATCCATATGGCAGAGGTTGATGCAGCCGGCTGATCACAGCGACTGACCCCGGAAAGATAAGTAAACGAATACCCTGCGGGAATTCCCGCAGGGTATTTTTTTCTCTGACATGGCAGGAGCTTCTGTTCATTTCAACTGTCCGCCGCAGCCTGCAGACAGTCAGGCATCGTAACCAGTTCGTAACCCCGCTCCTGCAGATAACGCTCCCATTCATCGAATCCGTAAAGGAGCGTACCCGTCTGATGGCTGTCGCTTGACAGGATAAAACGGCCGCCGCGGGATGCAATGTAATCCATGATCTCTGCGGATGGATACGGCGCGCTGCGGTATCCGCGGCTCATGGCACCGGTATTGATCTCAAACGGCCTGCCGCAGGAAAGGAGTTTGTCTGCTGCCTGCTTCCATGCCCTGCGGTAACGCGGATGCGATTCATCAAAGAGACAGCCGCCTTCGTTGAACTTGGTGATCAGGTCAAAATGCCCTATGATATCCGCATCTGTTTTTGCGACTACATCTCCCACATTGGCGTAATAGCTTTCCGCAGCGGCATAATAGTCGCCGTCATACCATTCCTTCACCAGACCGGCAAATGCTTCCGGACTCTCGTCCACATTCTTCCGGCATCCGTCCTTCTCTATGTAGTGCACGGAGCCGATCGTATACTCCAGACCCTCCCGCGGACCGTCAGAATAGTAGTCCCATTCCGCGCCGCAGAAGATCCTGATCCTGCCTCGGTACTCCTCCTTCAGCCGGCTGATCTCTTCAACATAATCCCGCATGCCGTTTAAAGACATGCACCATTCCGTATCGAAGCTCGTGAGTGCGTGCCCTGAAAACCCGATGCAGTCCATCTTTTTTTCAATGGCTGCCCGCACCATCTCCTCCGCGTTGCTGCGGCCGTCGCAATAAGTGGTATGGATGTGAAAATCTCTGTTTATCATGGTCAGGTCATCTTTTCCTGCTTGACTTTATGGTCGATGATATGCCGGGATGCAAGTTCCCGGCGCACGTCCTCGAGGCTGATGCCGGCTTCTACCATCAGTACCATGACATGGTAGGCAAGATCCGCGATCTCATAGATCGTTTCTTTCTTATCTTCCGCCTTGCCGGCAATGATGACCTCTGTGCATTCCTCTCCGACTTTCTTTAAGATCTTGTCCAGTCCTTTTTCAAAAAGATAGGAAGTATATGATCCTTCCGGCATTTCTTCCTTGCGGCCCTTTAAAAGCTCCATCAGTCCGTCCAGTGAAAACTCATGCAGTGTATCGCTCTGCCATACAGGATACTCAAAGCAGGAGTCTGTTCCCTTGTGACATGCCGGTCCGTCTTTTTCAACAACGACGGTAAGGGCATCCCCGTCACAGTCTGCCGTGATCGACACGATATGCTGGTAATTGCCGCTGGTCTCTCCTTTTATCCACAGTTCCTGCCTGGAACGGCTCCAGAAGCAGGTAAGTCCTTTTTCCATGGAGATCTTCAGGCTTTCCCTGTTCATGTATGCGAGCGTCAGCACTTTTTTGCTGTAAGCATCCACAACGATCGCAGGGATCAGGCCCTTCTCATCAAATTTCAGATCATCAATGTTTAACATATTCCCTCCAGCTATTATATGATCCGCATCGGAATCCCTTCCTCCGCCAGCCTTTCTTTCAGTTCCCGTATGCTGACTTCCCCGAAGTGGAAGATCGATGCTGCCAGCCCCGCATCCACTTTCGGCAGGGTCTTGAACAGAGTCACAAAATCCTCAATGCAGCCTGCGCCGCCGGAAGCGATGACAGGTACGCTGACCGCATTGCTGACTGCTTCCAGCATTTCCAGATCAAATCCTTTTTTGACTCCGTCCGTATCGATCGAGTTCAGCACGATCTCTCCGGCTCCCATATCCACACACCGCCGGATCCAGCTGATCGCCTCCATACCCGTATCCACTCTGCCGCCCTTTGCAAAGACGCGGAACTCACCGTCCACTCTCTTCACATCGGCACTCAGGACAACGCACTGGTCCCCGTAACGTTTTGCAGCTTCGTAGATCAGATCGGGATTACGGATCGCGCCTGAGTTCACGCTGACCTTGTCGGCACCGCATTTGAGCACGCGGTCAAAATCGTCGACAGTATTGATGCCGCCGCCCACGGTCAGGGGGATAAATATCTTTTCGGCGACCTCACACAGGATATCCGTAAACAGCTGACGATCCTCCGCCGAAGCCGTGATATCGTAAAACACCAGTTCGTCGGCACCGTTATCGCTGTAATACTTCGCCAGTTCCACCGGCGAGTCAACGTCGTTCAGGCCTTCAAAATTGACGCCTTTTACAACTCTTCCGTTCCTGACATCCAGGCAGGGTATAATACGTTTCGTTATCATAAGCCATTTCCTCGCTGCCGTTGCCTGCCTGTCTGCAAACACTGCAGGCCCCGTCTAAAACACGGACGTCTTTTACTTCGCCGCCGCGATCGCTTCCTTCAGATCGATCGCTCCGGTATAGTATGCTTTTCCAATGATCGCGCCATACATGTCCATTTCCCGCAGCCGTTTCACATCATCCAGACCTGAAACGCCTCCGGAAGCGATGATCTGCATCTGAAGCATATCTTTCAGTTTTCTGTAAAGTTCCAGATTCGTCCCGCGCATCGCGCCGTCTCTCGATATATCCGTACAGATGATAGTCCCGATACCGAGCTGCTGCAGTTCACGGCAGAAATCAAATGCATCCAGTTCCGATTTTTCCGTCCATCCTTTGATCGCCACGAATCCGTCCCGGATATCCACGCCGACTGCCACATGTTCTCCGTACTCTGCCGCGGCTCTTTCCAGAAAAGCACGGTCTGTCACCGCAGCGGTTCCAAGGATCACACGTGCCACGCCGGCATCCAGATATCGTTCGATCACCTGCATGCTGCGGATGCCGCCTCCGACCTCGGTGAAAAGATCCGTATTGCGTACGATGTGCCGGATCACTTCAAGATTGGGGGTCTCGCCGCTTTTCGCGCCTTCCAGATCCACCGTGTGGAGGCAGGACGCTCCGGCTGCTTCAAAGGCTTCCGCGATCTCCAGGGGATGATCGCTGTAGACCGTCATTTGGGCGTAGTCGCCCTTCAAAAGCCGTACGGCTTTACCTTCAAACAGATCAATAGCAGGATATATTAACATACCGATACTCTCCTTTGAAAGGACCACGATCCTGAGTACACTGCCCAAATAAGCGTAAAAACCAGATCATAATTCGCAAAATGCCTTCAGGATCGCGAGACCCGCCGGCCCGCTCTTTTCCGGATGGAACTGCGTACCGTAAACATTGTCTCTCTCCACGGACGCCACCAGATCCGCGCTGTATTCCACCGTCGAAGTTACGAAAGGATCACATTTGGCCGCCGCATAGGAATGGACAAAATACATATGGTCGCCTTCATGGATGTACCTGAACAGCCTGCTGCATTCCCCGTTCCCTCGTCTGACGAACTTCAGTGCATTCCATCCGATCTGCGGTTTCTTAAGAGACGGATCGATCACTTCGCCGATATCGCGGACTTCACCGGGGATCAGGCCCAGTCCGGGATGCTCGCCGTATTCAAAATCCATTTCAAACAGCAGCTGCATTCCCACACAGACTCCGAGCAGCGGCTTGCCTTTGGAAGCCTGTTCGACCACCGCCCGGTCCATGCCGGTCGCACGCAGCTTTGCAGCAGCGTCTCCGAATGCGCCCACACCCGGAAGAAGGATCCTGTCCGCCCGGTTCATCACATTTTCATCACTGGTAACGACTGCCTCTTCCCCGATCGCCGCAAAAGAGCTCTTCAGAGAAAACAGATTGCCGACCCCATAATCAATAATTGCTATCATTTTTATTCTCCGCTGTTACGACCACATTGAAAAAGTTCCGGCAGCCTTACGCTGTCCGCTCACAGAACGCCCTTTGTGCTCGGTATCTCGTCTGCAGATTCCGGATCGATGGAGACCGCTTTCCTCAAAGACCTGGCAGCAGATTTGAAAGCGCCTTCAATGATGTGATGGGAGTTTCTCCCTGCCAGCTGGCGGATATGCAGATCAAGACCCGCATTGGACGTAAAAGCGATCCAGAATTCTTCCACCAGTTCCGTATCAAAGGTGCCCACTTTCTGCACCGGGATCTCGAGACCGTACCCGAGATAGGAACGTCCCGAGATATCAACCGCCGTCAGGATCAGTGCCTCATCCATCGGAAGAGCCGTGTCGCCGTAGCGCATGATGCCTTTCTTGTCGCCGAGAGCTTTCGCGAAAGCCTTGCCAAGGCAAATACCGATATCCTCCACCGAGTGATGGTCATCCACTCCGGTGTCACCCTCGCAGCATACGCTCAGATCGAATCTGCCGTGTTTTGCAAACAGTGTCAGCATATGATCCAGAAAACCGACTCCGGTAGAGATCTCGGACCTGCCGGTGCCGTCCAGATCCAGCTTCAGTTGAATATTGGTTTCAGCGGTGTTCCGCAATATCTCCGCTTTTCTCATAGCAGCTTCCTTCCTCGTCCGGGGGCATGTCACAATGATACCGTGGTATCCGTCTTATCACAGGATCTCCCGGACTTTCTCAATCAATGTCTCCATCTGTTCCTTTGTGCCGATGGAAATACGGTTATAATCGCTGATGCGTTCTTTATCAAAATGCCTGATCAGTACGCCGCGCTTTTTCAGTTCCAGATACAGATCCCGGCCGCTGATCTTCGGATGCCTTGCAAAAATGAAGTTTGCCTTGGAATCCAGCACCTCAAACCCGAGTGCTTTCAGTTCCGACACAGTAAAGTTTCTGTTTTTTTCGATTATCAGACAATTGGCATAGGTGTAGTTTCTGTCCCTGAGAGTTCCAAGACCCAGGCTCATCGTCATGGAATTGATGTTATAAGGATTGAATGAGTTGCGGATCTTGTTGATATCGCTGATCAGTCTCCTGTCTGCCACCGCAAAACCGAGTCTGGCACCTGCCATGGAACGTGATTTGGAAAATGTCTGGATCACGATCAGATTGTCATGTTTCTTGGTCAGCGGCAGCACGCTGGTCCCGCCAAAATCCACATAAGCTTCGTCAACTATGATCACATCGTCGGGATGCGCCGCCGTCAGAGCGTCGATCTCCTTCATTTCCAGCGCCCGTCCTGTCGGCGCATTCGGGTTTGCAATCACGATCACGCCGTGTCTGTCCTTATAGTCATCAATACGGATCCCGAAACCTTCATCCAGAGGCACTTCTTCATAAGGAAGTCCGAGTGCCGCAGCAAATACCGGATAACAGCCGTATGTGATATCCGCGGAAACGATCGGCCGCAGCGCACTTCCGAAAGCCTTGAAAGCAAAGTACAGCAGCTCATCGGAACCGTTTCCGAGGACAACTTCCTCCCTGACAGCCTGACAGCTCATAGCCACGGCACTGCGCAGCTCTTCGGCAGCCGGATCCGGATAAAGGTTCAGGGAACGAAGGTGCTCCTTCGCATACTCCATTGCCTTCCCCGACGGCGGAAACGGCGACTCGTTTGTATTCAGCTTGACATATTTCTGATCCTGAGGCTGTTCGCCCGGCGTATAAGGTGTGATCGCTTCGGTCAAAGCATTGGCATATCTGCTCATAGTATCATCTCCTGTCTTCACTGCGGATCAGTACGCTGCGCGCATGTCCGGTCAGTCCTTCCTTTCGCGCAAACAGCGCGATATCATCAGCAACCGCATCCAGTGCGTCTGCTGAGTAATAAGTATACTGCATTTTCTTTACAAAGTCATCCACGGAGAGCGGACTGAAGAACCTCGCGGTCCCGCTCGTGGGAAGCGTATGGTTCGGCCCGGCATAATAATCTCCGAGGGCTTCCGGACAGTTGCGTCCGAGAAAGACCGAGCCTGCATGTCTGATCTTATCAAGATAATCAAAAGGATTATCCACACAGAGCTCCAGATGCTCGGGAGCGATCTCGTTTGCGATCTCGATGCCTTTAAGCAGATCGTCCACCACGATGATCTTGCCGTTATTGTCGATGGATGCAGACGCGATCTCACAGCGCTCGAGTTTCCTTACCTGGGATTCGATCTCATCCCTGACTTTAACCGCCAGTTCTTCGGAATCCGTGATCAGTACGGCTGTCGCATTATAATCATGTTCTGCCTGAGACAGCATATCCGCCGCCATATATCTCGGCTCTGTTTTTCCATCCGCGATCGCCAGGATCTCGCTCGGTCCCGCGATCATATCGATCGACACCCTGCCGTAGACCTGTTTCTTGGCCTCAGCTACATAAGCGCTTCCGGGGCCGACGATCTTGTCCACCTTCGGGATGCTCTCTGTTCCGAAGGCAAGCGCCGCGATCGCCTGCGCGCCTCCGGTCTTGAAGATCCTGCCGACGCCGGCAACTTTGGCTGCGGCAAGAACATAGGGGTTGATCCTTCCGTCTTTGCGGGGCGATGAGACCATGATGATCTCCTTCACACCCGCGATCACGGCCGGGATCGCATCCATCAGCACCGTCGAAGAAAGCGGCGCGGTTCCTCCCGGAACATACATTCCGACTCTTTCGATCGGCATGATCTTCTGTCCGATAACAACACCGTCCTTCTCATTCAGGATGAAACTGTTGCGCACCTGGCGGCTGTGGAATGCCCGGATATTGGCCGCGGAGCGTTCCAGGACCTCGATAAACTCCGGTTCCACGGTCCGGAGCGCTTCTTCCATTTCTTCCTCCGTGACCTGCAGTGATTCTGTCCTGACGCCGTCGAACTTTTCATTGTACATCTTCAGCGCGCTGTCCCCGTTCCTGCGGACATTGTCCAGGATCTCCGACACCGTGCCGGCAACATTGTTCAGTACGTCATTGCGGATAAAAAGATCCTGCTTATCCACTTCCCCGTATTTCAGTATTCTGATCATATCTTTCGTTTATCCTTTCACAGCCTGTGATTCCGCTTCATCCAAGCTGTCCGGCAAGAGCCGCCGTAACGCGGCTGATCTCATTTTTCTTAAACTCATAGGATGCTTTGTTGGCAATAAAACGGGCGCTGATGTCCACGATCCGTTCAACCACGGAAAGGTTGTTGGCCTTCAGGGTCGAGCCTGTTTCCACGATATCCACGATAACATCCGACAGACCCAGCAGCGGTGCCAGCTCGATCGAGCCGTTCAGATGGATGATGTCGATATCCCTGCCTATAGAGGCATAGTAACCGGCGGCGATCCTTTCGAATTTCGTCGCAACTCTCAGGGTCCGCTGCGGCCGGTCAATATATCCGTTCGGGGCCGCCACGGCCATCATGCACTTTCCGATATCCAGATCCAGCAGTTCGTAGACCTCCGGCTCATACTCCAGAAGGATATCTTTGCCGGCAACGCCTATATCCGCCGCGCCTCGTTCGACATAGATCGCAACGTCCGAAGGCTTGACCCAGAAATAGCAGATCCCCTTCTCTTCGTTGGTAAACAGAAGCTTGCGGTTCTTTTCACGGATGGACGGGCATTCGTACCCCGCCTTTTCGAACATGTCGTATACCTTTTCTCCCAGTCTGCCCTTTGGCAGCGCGACATTCAGCATGTTTCCAGCACTCCTTCCGGATCGATCCTCATAACACGGCCATAGCGGAGTTTTTTCGGAAGCTCCTTCTGTGCCGTCACTCTCAGGCCTTCCGCCGTCAGCTGTCTGACTGCCCGGAACAAAAGCTCCTGATCTGTCTCGGAGGTATATAAAAGGACAACATCCGTATCCAGTCCGGGTTCCTGTTCATAGAACCGCTCAAGGAAATCCAGGTATACCGCAAAGCCGACCGCCCGCGCTTTTCTGCCCATCTTGCGCAGCAGTTTATCATACTGGCCTCCGGAAAGAATACCGTTCGGCACTCCCTCGATGTATCCCCTGAAGACGATGCCGTTATAATAGCTCATGTCGTTCACCACGGAAAAATCGATGACGATATGATCCGCTTCGCCGGTAGAACGGAGAATACGGCAAAGTCCCTCCAGCTGCATTACCGCTTCTTTGTCACAGCCGCATTCTTCAAGCACGGGCAGCACTTCTTCCGGTGCACCGTTCGTGCTGACGACCCGGATCAGCCGTGTAATGTCCCCGGCGTCACAGCCTGCATTTTCACAAAGCCTTTTCAGCTCATGCATGTTTTTCTCACCGATCAGGCGGAGAGCATTCTGACTCTGTTCCGGCGAAAGATGCATATCCTGCAGCAGCCCGGAAATGATACCAAGGTGGGATATATTCAGAAGGTATCCGGAAGAGATCGCACCGAGGCTGGCTGCCGCAAGATAAAGCACTTCCCCGAGGCAGTAGTTATCGATCTCCCCGATGCACTCCAGACCTGCCTGGAGTATTTCTTTATAGGCATGTGAGCCTTTCGGGATCCGGTAAACATTTTCGTCATAAAACACTTTGCTGACCGATCCGTCCATATCTTTCGTATTGCGGACGATGGACAGTGTCACGTCCGGCTTCAATGCCATCAGTCTGCCGTTTGTATCCGTAAAGGTGATGATGTTGTCAGAGATCAGGAAGTCCTTGTTTCCCGCATACAGATCATACTCTTCGAACTTGCTCATCTTATACTGGCGGTAACCGAAACTCTGATACAGGTTTCGCAGCAGAAATACTGTCTTCTCTTCACTTTTTAAAACCGATTCTCTGTATTCCATATTTTCTCTGCTCATTACAAATTAATTTATCATGATACTATGTTATCACATTATCACGCTAAAGTGTTCTCTTGTCAAGTCCATCTTCTTTTACTGTTTGTATTCTCTAAGATACATGAATTAAGATCATGATCCGTTGCTTTAAAAATCGAAATCCGATAGAATAATTGTTACTTTTATCCTATTATACGGTATACTTGTTTTATGTGTTAATCCGGTCGTAATGACCACGACTCAACATTCATTTTTTGGAGGTATCATGGGGCTGAACGGAAGATCCATCTCTCCCGGTGATGAGATCTATGAAGCAAAAAACCCTTTTTTCCGGGGCATGCGCGACGCGATCCCGATCGGCCTGGGTTATTTTGCGGTATCATTTTCTCTCGGTATTGCTGCCGGCAACGTCGGATATACGACTTTCCAGGGCTTTCTGCTGAGCCTTCTTAATGTTTCTTCTTCCGGAGAATATGCAGGCATCGTCCTTTCGGCAGAGCAGGCCGGTTTCATCGAGCTGGCGCTTATGATCTGTGTTGCCAATGCACGGTATCTGCTGATGAGCTTTGCCCTGAGCCAGCGTTTTTCACCCTCATCCACGCTTTTCCACCGGCTTACGATCGGTTTCGGCCTGACAGATGAGCTGTTCGGACTGGGGATCGCCTCCAAAGGCTGGCTGGATCCTGTCTATATGTACGGCGCCTTTTTCGGCAGCATTCCGCTCTGGGCTCTGGGCACCGCTTTTGGCGTCTACGCAGGCAATGTATTGCCGGTGATTCTTTCCGAAGCTTTGAATGTTGCTATTTTCGGCATGTTCCTTGCGATCATCATTCCGCCCGGAAGGAAAGATCCTGTTGTGCTCGGCGCTGTCATCGTCAGCTTTCTCCTGAGCCTGCTTGCATCGGTCCTTCCGCTTACCGCATCGATCTCATCCGGCACAAGGACGCTGATCCTTACGATCATCATCGCCTCGGCGGTTGCGCTGCTCTTCCCGCTGAAGGATGAACCCGCGCAGGAGATCCGGACTGAAACTACGGAGGAATCATAAGATGAAGCACAGCTATTATACCTATATCATCTTCATGGCACTGGTCACTTACCTGATCCGCGTGCTTCCGCTGACATTGCTGCGTAAGCCCATCACCAACAGGTTCTTCCGCTCATTCCTTTACTATGTTCCCTATGTAACGCTGGCGGTCATGACTTTTCCCGCAATCCTGACTTCCACTTCCAGTCTGCTTTACGGCGGTGCCGCCTTCATAGTCGGTATCATCCTTGCCTGGTTCAGCGGCAACCTGTTTGTTGTGGAAGTCGGCTGCTGTGTCGTTGTACTGCTGATGAACACCCTGATCCATTGAATCCGGACACCTGGGATCTTTGGCCTGCAGGCTCCATGCCTGCAGGTTTTTTGTGACCCGCATTGAGGAAAAGCGACGTACGCTTGCGTACGGAGATTTGACGAATGCGTTCAATCCCGGAATGCGGCTTTATGCCGCTTCCGGTGATTGTGCCCTGCCTTCACTTCACCGCTTCTTCTGTCCTGCCGCACTTACAGCAGCGGCGCCAGGATCCTCAGCGCGGACATCACAAACTCCGTGATAACATTGTGTCTGCAGTCTTCCAGCGCCTTCTCTTCCGAGACTGCAAACGTCTTCTGGAAATCGTTCCGAATATCCCTGATCTTTTCACTGCCGTAAATGTAGGTTCCGTTTTCAAAGTGGTGATACAGGCTCCGGTAATCCAGGTTGATGGTTCCTACAACCGCCGTTCTGTCGTCCGAAAGAAAAACTTTGGAATGGACAAATCCCGGCTTGTATTCAAAGATACGTACTCCGCCTTTGATCAGCGACTTGTAATATGATCTGGTGATCTGCCAGATGAGCCATTTATCGGGGATGCCCGGTGTAACGATACGCACGTCCACTCCGCGTTTGGCCGTCAGGATGAGCGCATTGATCATCTCGGTATCTATGATCAGATAAGGCGTATAAATATAACAGTAATCATTGGACTGATCCAGTATGTTCATGTAGATGTTCTGGGCCGTGATCTCATTATCGAGCGGGGTTTCGCCGTAGGGGGCAATAAATCCGTCAGATCCCGTATCCGCAGCAGATTCCGGGATCACATGGAACTCTTCGAAGTCCCGGTCAGTATCCCTGAGCGCGTTCCAATGCGCGAGGAACATGAGCGTAAAGGACCATACTGCCTCTCCCTTTATCCGGATCACATTGTCCTTCCAGTGTCCGAACTTTTCCACCTTATTGATGTACTCATCCGCCAGGTTGATCCCGCCGGAAAAAGCAGTTTCTCCGTCTATGACCATTATTTTACGATGGTCCCGATGATTGGCGATCACGCCGATGATCGGATTGATCCGGTTGAAGGGAATGCACTGGATACCTTTTTCTTCAAGTTTACGGGCATAGCTTGCGGGCAGGGTAAAAAACGATCCGAGATCGTCGTAAAGGACCCGGATATCCAGGCCTTCGGCAGCCTTCTGTTCCAGGACCTCCAGCATGGAATCCCACAGCTCACCCTTTTCAATGATAAAATACTCAAGAAAGATGAACTTTTTCGCCTTCCTCATCTCCTCGAGCATCACCGGGAATCCGATGTCGCCCAATTCATAATAATCGAAGCCGGTATTGCGGTAAAACGGATATCCTGCTGCCCTGGAGATATAGTTGAACTGTCCTTTCAGATCCGGGATCTCTCTGCCCATTTCCTCAAGCAGGGCTTCGTCCTGCCTGAAATGTGCAGCTGCCTCGCCCGTCTTCCATACGATCCTGTGGAATGTCGGCGAAGATATTTTGTTTGCGCCGAGCAGAAGATAGATCGCAGTGCCGGGCACCGGTGCCAGCATGATCAGCATGATCCAGATCATATCCGAAGAAAGATGCCGGCTGTTTTTAATGATAAATAAAACAACAAGCAGGCTCAGTACCCTGAGGACAGCTTCGATCCACGCCGCCTGTTCCTGAAACTTATGAAATACCAGCAGAAGAATGCCTATCTCCAGAATGATCATGATGATCATGAACGTCAGTCTGCTGAACAGAGCTTTCAGTATCTTCATCCGTGCATATCCTCCGGTCTGCTGCCTCTTTGCATTACATGTTCTGCCGCCTGTTTCTTCAAAAGCTGTTTTCTGCCGCAGACGATCATTTTTTAGAGTATACCATATTATCGGAAAAAAACGAACTCCGGCAGGGTATCCTGTTTGTGTCCGCTGCTTGAGCAAATTAAAGAGCAGCGGCATGCTTTAAGCATGCTGCTGCCCGTGATTTCTTCTGTTAAACCTGTTTTGAGCTATCAGGTCACACTGCGGCCTTTTTCTCCGATGTAGATCCTTCCGATATCCTCGATGTTCCAGTTGCCCGCGGAAAGGACGCTGACGACTTTTTCATCTGGCCGTACATTTACTTTGCCTGCAAGCAGAGCCGCAATGCCGACGCACGCTGAGGGTTCCGCAACCAGTTTCGCACGGTTCGCGACCACACGCACCGCCTTTACGATGTCTTCTTCTTCCACCGTAACGATATCGTCCACATACTTCTCAATAACTGAGAAATTGATCTCGCTTGCCTGGCGGCAGCTTAAGCCGTCCGCAACAGTTGCAAGGGGTTCAACGCTGACACATTTTCCTTCCTTACGGCTCTTATAGTAGGCTGCACTTGCCGCTGCCTGGACGCCGATGACCCGGATGTCGGGTCTGGATTCCTTGATAGCCGTTGCCACGCCGGAGATCAGTCCGCCGCCGCCGATCGGCACCAGGATCGTGTCCATATCCGGCAGGTCATCCATCGCTTCAAGCGCCAGAGTTCCCTGTCCTGCCATTACCATCGGATCCTGATAAGGATGTACGACCACATAGTTGTGTTCTTTCACCAGTTCGGCGATCTTTGCCCAGCGGGCATCATAGGTACGCTCCCAGAGGACGACTTCCGCACCCATGGCACGGGCATTGTCGATCTTGATCTGCGGCGCATCTTCGGGGATCACCACGACCACGGGGCAGTGCAGCAGCTGTCCTGCAAAAGCACATGCCTGGGCATGATTGCCTGACGAGCTGGTGATGATGCCTCTCTGACGCTCTTCCTCACTGAGTGAAAGTATCTTGTTAAGCGCGCCGCGCAGTTTGAAAGCGCCGACATACTGCAGCATCTCCGGCTTCAGATAGATCCTGCATCCGACTTCATCATTCATCGCCGTCTGATCAAGCAGAGGCGTACGGCGGATATAAGGGGTGATGCGTTCGCGGGCTTCCTGGATGTCTTTTAATGTGATCACCGTTTCATACATAGTATTCATGTTCCTTTCACAGCTTTCAGGTGTCTGCAGACAGCGGCGGATGTTGTGTCCTGACTGCAGTCTCATGCTTTTTTATTATAACACAGTCATACCTTCCGGTATATTTCCTGTTCTTATAGTGAGATCATAACAAATGTATATACGTGCCGGGCTGCGGCTGCAAAGTCTGCTTCAAAGGAAGCTGCGGATCATGCTCCAGGCTTCCGTGAGCCGTTCCACGGACCAGGCGGCATTGGCGGGACTCGTGGACGGAAGCTTTACCGGCTTTATGCCCGTGACCGGAAAAATATACTTCATATACAGGTCATGGGACTTTGTCCCGTTACAGAAGATCTGCCGTATATCCGCAGCCTGCAGTATCGGTGAAAGATCATTGGGCGTCACATCGGTGATACTGGCATCGGAAGCTCCTGTGATCTCACAGGAAGCGATCGTGTCCCAGACAGCTATGTGAGAGCGGTGCAGCATCAGGCTCTTTTCCTCTGTTGTCTGCGGTATAAACACCCCCGTTTCCGGCACCTGTCCGCCGCCCGTTCCGTCCCACTGCAGCACATTGGCCATGACCTTCCAGAACCGGTTCTGCGGATGCCCGTAAAAAAACCCGGCCGCCCTGGATCTGGGTGACGGAAAAGAGCCGAGTATCAGTACCCGGCTCTCATTGTCATATAAAGCTGGTATCGGATGGCAGATCATTACATCTTGAACCGATAACCAACGCCCCAGATCGTTTCAATATACTGGGGTTTTGCTGTATTATATTCGATTTTTTCTCTGATTTTTTTAATATGTACGGTTACTGTCGCAATATCTCCGACCGAATCCATATCCCATACTTCACGGAAGATCTCTTCCTTGGTAAAAACGCGGTTCGGGTGTTCCGCAAGAAATGTCAGAAGGTCGAATTCCTTGGTCGTGAACTGCTTCTCTACACCGTCGACCCATACACGTCTTGCCGTCTTGTCGATCTTAAGTCCGCGGATCTCGATCTCATTGCCGCGGTTCTCGGATCCTGTCAGTCTCTCATAACGGCTCAGATGCGCTTTGACTCTTGCCACAAGCTCCGAAGGGGAAAACGGTTTGGTGATATAGTCATCCGCACCGAGTCCGAGACCGCGGATCTTGTCGATATCTTCCTTCTTGGCAGTGACCATCAGGATCGGTGTATCCTTGACTTCACGGACACGTTTCAGGATCTCGAAACCGTCCGTTCCCGGGAGCATGATGTCGAGCAGGATCAGATTGTAGTCATGTTCCAAAGCTTCCGCCAGACCTTCCGTACCATCGTTTTTTATGGTCACTTCAAACCCTGACAGTTCCAGATAGTCTTTCTCCAGTTCCGCAATACTTACTTCATCTTCAATGATCAGAATACGTTTAGCCATGATAACCCGCCTCAATGTACTTTCTCAGAATAAAATGAACTGACAGACCCTGTCCTTCTTCACAGGATGCCCATATCCTTCCGCCATGATCCTCTACGATCTTTTTTACGATGCTGAGTCCGATGCCGCTGCCGCCCTGTGCCGAGTTCCGGCTGGCATCCGTCCGGTAGAACCGTTCAAAGATCATGGTCAGATCCTTCTTTGCCACGCCCTTGCCGTTGTCCGTCAGGTCGCACTGCACGAAATCACCGATATCCGTGATCTCCATTGTGATGACCTTCGGATCTTTGGCCATGTACTTTACAGAATTGCCGACAATGTTGTTAATGACTTTATGCAGCTGCTCGGGATCCGCGATGACCTCCACGTCCGCGCAGACGCCGCAGTGATAATCAAAGCGGATGCCTTTGCCCTCCATATCCAGGAGGATATCGTCCGCGCAGTCGTCGAAATAATCCTTGACGACAAGCTTGGTGAAATTGTAGGGTATCCGGTTGGTGTCGATCTTGGAGTAAAAAGTCAGTTCCTCGATCAGGCCTGTCATTTCGACCGACTTGTTGTAGATCGTCCTGACATACTTGTCCTGCATCTCCGGCGTCTTTGCAACGCCGTCAAGGATGCCTTCGGCATATCCGCGGATCGTAGTGATCGGTGTCTTCAGATCATGCGCGATATTGCTGATCAGTTCCTTGGATTCCCGGTCCGAGACCAGCTTTTCCTCCTGTGACTCCTTCAGACGGATCCTCATATCCTCAAAGTCCGCCGTCAGTTCACCGATCTCGTCGTCCGTATCTACATCCAGTGTAAACTCCAGATTGCCGTTTTTGATATGCTCCGTTGCCTTGCGCAGCTTTTCCAGCGGCCTTACAATGGAAGAATAGATCCATGAAAGCATCGCCAGACCCGTGGCAAGCATAATGAATATATTGGCTTCATAAGTGATCCTGCCGTTGATCACAAGAAACAACAGCAGGATCGGAACAATCGTTGATATTAAGATAGCTATGGCGATCCTGGTAAAAAGCTTCATGCAGATATGACCTTAGCTTTCCGGCTTCCGGTATCAGAAGTCAAACTTGCCCTCAAAATAGGCCGGCAGGTCGGCGATCTTCACCCTCTCCTGCTCCATGCTGTCACGATGGCGGATCGTTACTGCACCGTCGTTCTCAGAGTCGAAGTCATAAGTAATGCAGAACGGTGTACCGATCTCATCCTGACGGCGGTATCTCTTGCCGATACTTCCGCGGTCATCAAACTCGCAGTAGTACTTGTCGAGAAGCATGTCAAAGACTTTCTCCGCACTCTCATTGAGCTTCTTGGAAAGCGGCAGGACCGCGATCTTGACAGGCGCAAGAGCGGGATGGAAATGCATAACGGTACGCTTATCTCCGCCTTCCAGCTCTTCCTCATCATATGCCGCACAGAGGAATGCAAGTGTCACACGGTCAGCGCCAAGCGACGGCTCGACTACATAAGGCACATACTTTGTTCCTGTCTCATCGTCATTAT
>Ga0129307_1001741_pt1 | contig 21009 bp, 20 predicted proteins | sample P1105metagenome_FD_94437 | JGI IMG/M metagenome (GOLD analysis project Ga0129307, IMG submission 94437) | Capybara group fecal microbial communities from Wisconsin, USA - P1105 metagenome | ecosystem: Host-associated > Mammals > Digestive system > Large intestine > Fecal | place: USA: Wisconsin... | reverse complement strand
ATCAAGGCATGCCTTGGCTGGCGCAGTCCGGTCCAATACCGTATCGAGCAATTAGCCGCATAGCAAAAGGCGCAGCAGATAAATCTGCTGCGCCTAAAAGTCCAACTTCTTGGGGGCACCTCATGATCCTCTGGATCGCACTGATGTTTGTCGGTGCGGTCGGTGGCCTCAGCTTCGTCTGGGATATCGCCGATACCTTCAACGGCATGATCATCTACCCGAACCTGATCGCACTCGTTGTCGGCGTCAAGACCATCATCAAGGCGAAGGACGACTACTACAATGAGCAGCTGCCGATCTACAAGGCGGAAAAGGCTGCAAAGAAAGCTGCTAAAGCAGGGAAATAGGCGATTCTTATACAACATCCTGAACACATATCCATACCTGATCCGGCGGATGTCACATACATCTGCCGGATCTTTTTTATTCCGACAGATGATGCGTTTCCGGCGAACTATTCCTAAAAGTATTACCGTCCATGTAGATGCAAAGAAGGGCGGTATATGGTATTATAAAGTGTCATATTATGAGGAGGAATGATGGCTAAAGACAACCAGCAAAACATCGAAACGATCGAATATGTACACGATGACAATCTGGGCGATGTGAAGATCGCGGACAACGTGATCGCCGTGTGCGCCATCAACGCTGTGATGAAGACGGACGGCGTGGCCGGGCTGACCGGCGGCATCACCGACAGCATCACCGAGAGCCTTCTCGGCAGAGAATCGCTCTCCAAGGGCGTCAAAGTCGACCAGACCGAAGAGGGCATCGTTCTCGACATCTATCTGATCGTCTATTACGGCGTCAAGATCCCGGATGTCGCATGGAACATCCAGAACAGAGTCAAAGAAGAAATCGAAACCATGACCGATAAAAAAGTTGCCAGAGTGAACATCCATGTACAGGGTGTCGCGGCTGCTGAGAAAGGAACCCAGCATGAGTAAACGTACCGAACAGGCCAGACAGGAGCGGCGTGAAGCGCGGCAGACCCTGATGCAGATCGCTTTTCAGATGGAAGCACAGCAGGATACATCCGATGATCCTCTGTTCATGCATCTGCGCGAGAAAGAAATGCGCGACGATCTCGAGGCATTCGTCGTCAGCACATACCACAAGCTGGTGATGCACCTCGATGAAGTCGACAGCATCATCAAAGAGTATGCCAAAGGATGGCCGCTCAACCGTCTGCCGAAAGCAGAACTGGCGATTCTTCGTATCGCTGTCACGGAAATCCTTTATGTAGATGACACACCGGACGCGGTCGCCTGCAACGAAGCGGTGGAACTCGCCAAACTGTACGGCGAAGAGAAAGCGCCTTCGTTTGTCAACGGCATCCTCGGCAACCTCGTGCGCAGCCGTGAAGCAGATGCATAGCAAAGCAGACGGCCCGCTGATCCTGGGCATCGACACCAGCAACTATACGACCTCGCTCGCGCTGGTCGACGCGGAAGGGGCTCTCGTCCGTGAAGAACGGAAACTCCTGACGGTCAGAGAGGGGGAACGCGGACTCCGGCAGCAGGAAGCGCTGTTCCAGCACGTGCAGAACTTCCCGGCGCTGAGCAAGGCGCTGTTTGCCGGCATCGATCCGGCCGCCATTGCTGCGGTCAGTGTATCGACCAGGCCGCGTCCCGTCGAAGGCTCGTACATGCCATGCTTTACAGCCGGCATGTCGCTCGGGCATTCCATGGCATCGGCACTTGGCGTACCGTGTTACGAGTTCTCACATCAGGAAGGACATATCGAAGCCGCCTGGCCGGCAGCAGCGCGTCCTGAAGGGCTTTCGCAGTTCCATGCATTTCATATGAGCGGCGGCACCTGCGAAGTGCTCGAAGTGACGGAACAGCGTGTACAGGACCGGTTTACCGGATACGAGATCCGCATCATCGGCGGCACGAAGGACATCTCGTTCGGGCAGGTCCTCGACCGGATCGGCGTCTATCTGGGAATGGGATTTCCGGCCGGCGCGGAGATGGACCGCATCGCCTGCGCGGAAGAGGCCGTCTGTGCGGAGATCCCGCGCGTGAAAGTGCAGGACAGATGGATCCATCTGTCGGGCTTTGAGACAGCCGTCCGCAGGGTGCTCGGCGATCAGGAAGCGGACAGCCACGTCGATGCATCCGCCGTCAGTGAAGAAAAGAAAACAGCAGTCATCCACACTTTGCTCGACACATTTGCAAAGGCCATCAGCAGGATGACAGAAGGGCTCGGTACAACGCTGCTGGTGGGCGGCGTTTCCGAGAGCACGTATATCAGAAACGCGCTTGCGCACCGGCCGGATATCGTATTCGGTGCACAGGGCATGGGCCGCGACAATGCGATCGGCATCGCGCGGCTGGGAAGCAGAGTATTATGGCAAGAAGACCAGTCAGTGTCTATCAGCTGAATCAGTATATAAAACGGTCCATTGAGACGGACCCGATCCTGCGCGATGTTGCCGTGCACGGAGAGATTTCCCGCATCACATTCCAGAAGAACGGCTACGTCTATTTCGACCTCAAGGATGAGCGGAGCAGCATCAGCTGCGCGATTTGGAGCGATCTCCCGGACAAGGACAAGCTAGCATCCGGCAAGGAAGTGACCGTCTACGGCAGGCTGAGCGTCTACGATGTGCGCGGCACCTATACCATCGCCGTGAACGGGTTTGACCTGGCGGGCGAAGGGGATCTGGCCATCGCATTCGCGAAGCTCAAGAAAAAGCTCGCCGCGGAAGGGCTGTTCGATCCGGCCATCAAGAAACCGATCCCTGCATTCCCGAAGCACGTCGGGGTTGTGACCGCTTCGACCGGCGCCGCGATCCGCGACATTGTCAGGATCATGACAGACCGCAACGACTATGTGGATATCCACCTGTTCCCGGTCGCGGTGCAGGGGCCGCAGGCGGCAGGCGAGATCGCAGCCGCGATAGACCGGGCGGACCGCGACTTTCCCTGGATCGATGTTCTCATCGTCGGCCGCGGCGGCGGTTCCGAAGAGGATCTTGCCGCTTTCAGCGAAGAAATCGTCGCGCGCAGCATCTACGCATGCCGCATCCCGGTCATCTCCGCAGTCGGCCACGAATCAGACATCGCCATCTCGGACTTTGTCGCTGATGTTCGGGCTGCCACACCGACCGACGCGGCCAATATCGCTGTCCCGGATACCCATCTCATCAGAGACAATCTGGACAGGATCGCAGAACGCATGCGCATTGACCTCGGCAGACATCTCGCAGCCGGAGAAAACCGCATGCAGGCCTGCAGCATGGACCTGCTGGGGCAGATCCTGCGCGACAGGATACGGATGCGGGAAGAACGCGCAGACGCCCTGATGGGACGCCTGGAGGCACTGGATCCCCGCCATACGCTCGAGCGCGGCTATGCCATGGTGCAGAACGGCGAGGGAGAGATCCTGACAGGAACGAATAAAATGCAGGCCGGTGATGAGATCCGCCTGCTTATGAAAGACGGCACCGCAGACGCACAGGTCCTGCGTACCGGAACAGAAAAGGAGCAGTAATCGCGATGGACAGCAATAAAAGCTTTAAAACATCCCTCAGCCGCCTCGAAGAGCTGGCAAAAAAGATCAGCGATCCGGCGATCGCACTTGATGAAGCCATCCATTGTTACGAAGAGGGGCTGAAAGAGTATAAAATCTGCAAGGCCATCCTGGACGATGCCAAACAGAAGATCGAGACTATCGAGGAGGGGAAATAACATGGTTGATCAGAACTACGAGAACTATCTTGCTATCGTCAATGAACACATTCTGGACTTCCTGCCGGAAATCGACAATAAAAGTATTACGTTATATGACTCGATGAAATACTCGCTCATGGCAGGCGGCAAGAGACTGCGTCCGGTCCTGCTGCTCGGCGCCTGCGAGATGTGCGGCGGTGATGTCAACGCGGCGATTCCGTATGCATGCGCCATCGAATACGTCCATACATACTCTCTGATCCACGACGATCTTCCCTGCATGGACGACGACGATCTGCGCCGCGGCATTGCCACCAACCACAAGGTCTACGGCGAAGACATCGCGACACTGGCAGGAGATGGTCTTCTCAACTCTGCCTTTGAAGCGATGTACCGCGACATGTTCCTCTACTTTGATGATCCGGATGCGCTCAAAGCGCGCGTACGTGCCGCTTATGAGATCGCCAAGGGGGCAGGCTGCACCGGCATGATCGCAGGACAGGTCGCAGACGTCGAGTCGGAGGGCAAAGCGTGCTCACCGGAAATGCTTGACTACATTCACCTGAATAAAACAGCAGCCCTGATCACGGCTGCCGTGCGTGCCGGCGCGATGCTCGGCAATGCAGACAAAAAGATGCTGGATGATCTGACAGACTACGCAGAAGCCATCGGTCTGGCATTCCAGATCCAGGACGACATGCTCGACGTGACCGGAACGGTCGAAGAGCTCGGCAAGAACGTCGGGATGGACAAAGAACTCAGCAAGACTACATACCCGGCGGTCCACGGCATGGACGCCTCCAAGGCGCGCGCCGACGAGCTGCATGAACTGGCACTCGACAGCATCGCTGATTACTATGACAATGCTGAATTCTTTATCAATATCGTAGAAGCACTTCGCAATCGCAGGAAATAGTCACACATCATCATGAAATCACTACTCGCTTACAATTTTCCTGAAGACCTGAAAAACATGTCCGTGAAGGAGATGGAACTGCTCGCCGTCAGCATACGCGAATATCTGATAGACAGCGTTGCAAAGACAGGCGGTCATCTGTCTTCCAATCTGGGCATCGTGGAGCTGACCATCGCGCTCCATAAATATTTTAATGCGCCGGAAGACAAGATCATCTTCGACGTCGGCCATCAATGCTATACGCATAAAATCCTGACCGGCCGCGCTGCAGGCTTTACAGAGCTGCGGCAGCTGGACGGCATGAGCGGCTTTCCGAAACAGCAGGAAAGCGATTTTGACCTCTTTGACACAGGTCACAGCAGCACCTCGCTGTCGCTTCTTGCGGGGCTGTGCGCTGCCAGAGACCTGAAAGGGGAAGCCTACAAGGCGGTTGCCGTCATCGGGGACGGTTCCATGTCCGGCGGGCTGGCTTACGAAGCCCTGAACAATCTCGGGGCCAGCAAGACCAAAGCCATCGTCATCCTGAACGACAACGAAATGTCGATCGGCAAAAGCACGGGCGGCTTTGAAAACCACCTCAGCAAACTGCGCGTTTCCAAGGGCTACTACAGCTTTAAGAACAAGCTCAAGAGGGGACTTGAGAAGATCCCTGCTGTCGGCGACGGCATGATGCACGGGCTGACAAAAGTGAGAGACTCCCTGAAATACGCGCTGGTCGACGGCATTCTGTTTGAAGAACTCGGCTTCACGTATCTCGGGCCGGTGGACGGGCATGATATAGAATCGCTGCTCGCGCACCTCAGACTCGCTGATGCGTGCGACGGTCCTGTCGTGCTGCACGTGATCACGAAGAAGGGCAAGGGATACCGCAACGCAGAAAACGACCCGGATGTATTCCACGGCACAGGTGCGTTCGACATCCTGACAGGGAAACCCCTGAAATCTTCATCCGAACCCACTTTTTCCGCGCACTTCGGAAACAAGATGATCGAACTGGCTGAAAAGGACGACCGCATTGTGGCCATCTCTGCAGCCATGATCGACGGAACAGGTCTGCGACCGTTCGCGCACGCTTTCCCGGACAGAACATTCGATGTCGGCATCGCAGAGCAATACGCCGTATCCTTTGCGGCCGGGCTCGCCAAAGCCGGCATGAAGCCGGTCGTAGCTGTATATTCGACATTCCTGCAGCGCGCCTATGATCAGATGATGATCGATGTCTGCCTGAACGACCTTCCGGTCGTGTTCGCCATTGACCGTTCCGGCAATGTCGGCGGAGACGGCGAAACCCACCACGGGCAGTTTGACATCTCTTACCTCAGTCACATGCCGAACATGACAATCCTCTCGCCGCGCGACGGGCAGGAACTGTCGGTCATGTTGGAGTACGCACTGTCGCTGGGGCATCCCTGTGCGGTCAGGTATCCGCGCGGCACAGCGACCAGCCTGCCGTTCCCGCACATCCCGCTGGAACGCGGCGCACAGGTCTTTGCGGAAGGTACGGACTGCGAAATCTGGGCATCCGGCGACATGGTCGGTATCGGGGCACAGGTTGTGGAAGGGCTTCGCGCCAGAGGCATCCGCGCCGGTCTCATCGACCCGCGCATCCTGAAGCCGCTGGACGAACAGGCGCTCCTCGCATCTGCCGACCGCACCCGCATGATCTTCACGATGGAAGACAATGTGCAGGCAGGGGGATTTGGCGAGACGGTAGCTGCCAGACTCTGCAACCATCCGACACAGGTCAAAAGCATCAGCTGGCCCGATGCCTTCATCGAACAGGGCACTACGCAGCAGCTGCAGGACAGATACGGATTTAATAAAGACGAACTGATAGAAAGGATCGTGGCACTCTTTGAAAACCAGGCTTGATATCCTCCTCACAGAACAGGGCTTCTTCCAGAGCCGCGAGAAAGCGAAAGCGGCGATCATGGAAGGCATCGTCTACGTGGACGGACAGCGCGTCGACAAGGCCGGTACGCCGGTCAAAGAAGACGCGGAGATCACTGTCCGCGGCAACACCTGTCCGTATGTGAGCAGAGGCGGACTCAAACTGAAAAAAGCGATCGACACCTTCGGGTTCTCCCTGCAGGGCGCCGTCTGCGCCGACATGGGTTCATCCACCGGCGGGTTCACAGACTGCATGCTGCAGGAAGGCGCCGCGCATGTGTTCTCGATCGATGTCGGCTACGGACAGCTCGACTACAAGCTGCGCATCGACGAACGCGTCACCGTGATGGAAAAGACGAACATCCGGTACATGGACCCCGCGAGCATCGATCCGAAAGCGGATTTTGTCAGCATCGATGTGTCGTTCATCTCGACCGCGCTGATCTTCCCGATGGCCGCACAGGTCACCAAAGACGACGCCATGGTCGTCTCCCTGATCAAACCGCAGTTTGAGGCGGGCAGGGAGCAGGTCGGCAAGAACGGCATCGTCCGCGATGCGAAGGTCCATCTCGAGGTGATCGAAAAAGTACTCGGCTTTGCGGAGGAAAACGGGTTCGTTCCTGTCGGGCTGACATACTCGCCGATCAAGGGCGCCAAGGGCAACATCGAGTACCTCGTGCTCCTGAAAAAGGGCGCAACGGACGAAGAGCGGCTCAAAGAAGATGTGCCCGCTGCGGTCGTCGAACAGGCGCACAGCGACCTGAAAAACAAAGCAGACTAGGCGACTCCAGATGTTAAAAAACGTGCGCAGGCACGTATTGATAATTATCCACAGTTAATACAGAAAGGATCTTATCATGAATCTATCTTCCAAAGTGCAATCCATGCAGTATTCACCGATCCGCCGTTTTAACAAATTCGCGATTGAAGCGGAGGAAAAAGGGAAGAAAGTCTACCACCTGAACATCGGGCAGCCGGACATCGAGACGCCTGCCTGCTATATGGACGCGATCCGTGCTTTCGACGAGAAAGTCATCGCCTACGCGGAATCCGGCGGCATGAACGTGCTGCACGACGCTGTGATCGCTTATTTCAAGCGTCTCGGCATCGAGCTGGAACGCAAGAACATCCTGGTCACCAACGGCGGCAGCGAAGCGCTGTCGATGATCTTCACGACCATCCTCGACCCCGGTGACAACGTCCTCGTCGCAGAGCCGTTCTACACGAACTACACGACGTTCGCCGCACAGGCCGGCGGTGTGATCAAACCGATCACCACGGTCGCGGAAGATGGTTACCATTACGCCACCAGAGAAAAGATCGAAGCGGCCATCGATGACCATACGAGAGCGATCTGCTGCATCACACCGGGCAACCCGACCGGCAACGTGCTGACGCTCGACGAAATGAAACTCGTCTGCGAGATCGCCAAAGAGCACGACCTGTGGGTCATCGCGGATGAAGTTTACCGCGAATTCGCCTATGACGGCAGAGAAGTCACATCCTTCATGATGCTGCCGGAATACGCAGACCGCGTGCTGGTCGTCGACTCTGTATCCAAGCGGTTCTCCGCCTGCGGCGCACGCATCGGCTTTGTCCTCAGCAAGAGCGACCTCTTCATGGACAGTGCGATGAAGATCGCCCAGGGCAGACTCTGCTCCCCGACAGTCGATCAGGTCGGCGCCGCCGCTCTCTACACACTGCCGCAGAGCTACTACGATGAAATGAAGGCCGAGTACGAAGGCCGCCGCAACGTCGTCTACGAGGAACTGATGAAGATCCCCGGTGTCGTCTGCCAGAAACCGGGCGGGGCATTCTATATGACCGCCAAACTGCCCGTCGAGAACATCGAAGATTTCCTGATGTTCCTGCTCACCGAATTCGAAGACAACGGCGAGACCGTCATGTTCGCTCCGGCGGAAGGGTTCTATGCGACCCCGGGCCTCGGCAGAGACGAGATGCGCATCGCCTATGTCCTCAAACAGGAAGACCTTCGCAGAGCCGTAGAGCTGATCCGCCTCGGCATCGAAGCGTTCAATAAGAAATAGGAGTAACGATGGCTTTATCGCCCATGATGAAGCAGTACTTTGACATCAAGGAATCGCATCAGGACTGCATCCTGTTCTTCCGGGTCGGAGACTTCTACGAGATGTTCTTCGACGATGCCAAACTTGCTTCGAAAGAACTTGAACTGACACTGACCGGCAAAGCCTGCGGACTGGCGGAGCGGGCGCCCATGTGCGGCGTGCCGTTCCACAGCGCAGACACGTATGTCGCGCGCCTCGTGGAAAAGGGCTACAAAGTAGCGATCTGCGAACAGACGGAGGACCCGGAGACCGCCAAAGGTCTCGTGCAGCGGGAAGTCATCCAGATCGTCACGCCCGGCACCATCACCAACGGCGCCATGCTGGAAGAAGATGAAAACAACTACCTTGCCTCCTGCTATATCGACAGCAGGGGGACAGGGTTCTGTTACTGCGATGTATCGACCGGAGAGATTTACACCACGGAGTTCTCCGGTCTTTCGCGCAATGAGTCTCTGGACAATGAGATCATGCGCATCCGCGCGAAGGAGATCCTCTTCAACGAGAAGGGGGATCTTTACTATGACCCGCAGCGGCCGGAGGCGATGACCGACGTCTATCTGACAAAGCTGCCGGAAGAGCAGTACACACTGCCCGCCGCCCGCAAAGCGGTGCTGAAGCAGTTCCGCGCTGAGGAACTCGCCGATCTCGACCTCGAAGGCAAGCGTCACGCCGTGATCGCTGCCGGCGTCCTGCTCGGCTATCTGGAGCATACCCAGAAGCACAGCATGGACCAGCTGATCGTGCTGCATACGTACGAACTCGGCAACCACATGACGCTGGACCGCGCGACCATCGCCAACCTGGAGCTCACAGAGACGATCTTTGACAGACGCCTGCAGGGATCTCTGCTCGGCGTCCTCGATCATACCCATACTGCCATGGGCGCCCGCAAGCTCAAGAAGTGGCTGCGCGAGCCGCTCAACAGTCTTCCGGAGATCCAGGACAGACTGGATGCGGTCGAAGAGCTCATGGACGACCCGATGCTCCGCAACAACCTGACCGAGAGCCTGAAAGTCGTCTACGACTTTGAGCGTCTTTCCACACGCATCGCCTGCGGCAACGCCAACGGCAAGGATATGATCGCTCTTCGCAACTCGCTGTATGCACTGCCGGAGATCAAGTTCGATCTTCTGGACAGGCAGGCGCCGCTGCTCAGAGAACTCGGCGAAAAGATCGATACCTGCGACAAGGTATACACCCTGATCGATGAAGCAATCGTGGAGGACCCGCCGTTCGCGGTGAAAGAGGGCGGCCTGATCAAGCCCGGCTACGCCAGAGAGCTCGATGAGATCAAGGACTCCATCAAGGACGCCAAGACCTGGATCGCAGAGCTCGAAAGCGTCGAGCGCGAGAAGACCGGCATCAGCAACCTGAAGGTCGGCTACAACAAGGTGTTCGGCTACTATATCGAGATCACCCGGTCCCAGTACGACAAGATCCCGGAGCACTATATCCGCAAGCAGACACTGGTCAACGCAGAGCGATTCATCATCCCTGAACTCAAGGAAAAAGAAGACCTTGTGATGAACGCCGAAACGCGCATCAACAAGATCGAATACGAACTATTCCAGGAGATCCGCGAGACCATTAAGGGCTACATCGCGAAGATCCAGACCACCGCGCAGTGCATCTCCACGCTGGACGTGCTGGCTTCGTTCGCCGACGTCAGCGAAAAGAACGACTACTGCAAGCCGGAGATGAACGAAGGGGACGCCATCGTCATCGAGCGCGGCAGACACCCGGTCATTGAACAGATGATGCGCGGCGGCACGTTTGTCTCCAACGATGTGCAGATCGACAGGGACAGCCGCTCACTGCTGCTCATCACAGGCCCGAACATGGCCGGTAAATCTACGTATATGCGGCAGACGGCCGTCATCGTTCTGATGGCGCAGGCTGGCTGCTTTGTGCCGGCGGAACGCGCCGTGATCGGCATCGCCGACCGCATCTTCACCAGGATCGGCGCGGCGGACAATCTGTCGCAGGGCAAGAGCACGTTCTTCGTCGAGATGAGCGAGCTCGCCTATATCCTCGAAATGGCTACAGAAAAGAGTCTGATCCTCCTCGACGAGATCGGGCGCGGCACGAGCACCTACGACGGACTGTCCATCGCCTGGGCGGTCTGCGAGTACCTGTGCAGCCCCGACAGGAAGATCCGGACCATGTTCGCCTCGCATTACCACGAACTGACCGATCTCGAGAAGAAACTGCCGGGCCTTACGAACCTGAATGTCGACGTCAGCGAGGAGAACGGAGAGATCGTCTTCCTGCACAAGATCGTCGAGGGCAGCGCGAGCAAGAGCTACGGCATCCAGGTCGCCAAACTGGCGGGCATCCCAAAGGAACTGCTGGAGAACGCGACCGAAAAACTCAATGAAATGGAAACAAGAGAGGAAGAGATGTACGGTGACCAGGGGCACCAGATCTCCTTCTTCAGAACGGAGTGATAATCTATGATCCGCATCTTAGATCCGGATATTGCCAATAAAATAGCAGCCGGCGAAGTCATCACCGGCCCGTCCGCCGTCGTGAAAGAACTCGTGGAGAACGCCATCGACGCCGGCGCCGACAGGATCACCATCGAGATCCGCGCAGGCGGCAAGGACTACATCCGCGTCTCCGACAACGGCAGCGGCATCCCGGCTGACGAAGTCGAACTCGCTTTCGAAAAACACGCGACCGGCAAGATCGTGACGGAAGAAGACCTCGAGAACATCGGCACGCTGGGCTTCCGCGGCGAAGCGCTAGGCAGCATCGCGACCGTGTCCGACCTCGAGATGATCACCCGCACCGCCGATGAAACGGCCGGTGTGCGCCTTCTGATGGAGCAGGGAAAGGTGACCGAAAAGAAGGCCATCGGCTGCGAGCAAGGCACGACCATCACCGTGATGCGCCTGTTTTACAACACCCCGGCGCGGCTCAAATTCATGAAGAGCGACCGGGCGGAGGCGGCGCTCGTCTCGGACTTTCTGTCCAAGGCGGCCATCGCCTATCCGGAGATCAAATTCAAATTCATCAGCAACGACAGAATTCTCTTTAACACCAGAGGGCAGGGCGACGGGCTCGCGGCGATCCTGACCGTGTACGGCGGCTCGCTGTCGGGCAAACTGATTCCCGTCGAAGCGGAATCGCCGGACGGCACGCTTTCCATGCGCGCCTACATGGCGGACCCGATGGAGAATCGCCCCAGCCGCAAGATGCAGATTTTCTTTGTCAACGGCAGACTGGTCCACGACAAGACGATCGAAGACGCCGTTGCGGCTGCCTACAAAGGCAGGATGTTCGCCGGCAGATACCCGGTGATCTTCCTGTTCCTTGAGACGACGCCGGATAAACTCGACGTCAACATCCATCCGAGCAAAGACCGCATCCGGTTTTACGACACGGAGAAAACCGGCGCTTTCATCCGCGAAAATCTGCTGAAGGGACTGGCGACCAAAGACCTCGTGCCGCACCTCAATGTGCGCGGGGAGGACCCGTTCTTCAGCGATGCGGAAGAGCCCATCATCAAAGAAACGATCAAGAGCGCGGAAACCGGCGCTGTGAAGCCTGCAGCCGAAGCGCCGGACAAGGAGTGGTCACAGAGCGAAAAACCGCTCAAATCGACGATTAGCGGCCTCTCAAAGGGCAATGCTGGCAGCGTGGGCACTGAAGTACCGTTCGGCCGAGCCTCCGTCCAGGAGGAAGTGGACGTCAAGGCCATGCTGACCGCGCTGCGCAAAGAAAAAGAAACCAGCGAAGAAAGCTCTGCCGCGGCAGTCATCAAACCGGCTGCGCCGCTGGACAGACCCTTCGACTTCAGCAGCCTGATCCCAATGGGGATCCTGTTCGATACCTATATCGCTGCGAAAGACGACAACAGCCTGTATCTCATCGACCAGCACGCCGCCCACGAACGCGTCCTGTTCGAACAGATCATGAAGAACTTCCGCGAACGCGCCGGCGAGAGCCAGATGCTGCTCGTCCCAGCGACATTCGAGACCGCAGCGGGCGACACCGGCTGGCTGGAAGGCCTTGAGAAGATCGGATTTGAGATCGAGGACTTCGGCCCCGGGACTTACAAGATCCGCGCTGTGCCGCTCTCGTTCACGGATATCGACGTGCAGCGATTCCTCGGCGACTACGTCCTCGAATACGAAAAGGGCGACCTGGTCGGGGAAGACCTGTATGACCGCATCGCCACGATGGCGTGCAAAGCCGCCGTCAAGGCGCATGACAAACTGAAAGACGAAGAAGTCGCCGCGCTCCTGCAGGACCTGGCAAAATGCGTCAACCCGTTCGCCTGCCCGCACGGCAGACCGACGTTCCTGCGCATGAGCCAAAGCGAGATCGAGCGCGACTTCAAGAGGAAATAACATGGCAAGACCGGACATTCTGGTCGTGGCGGGCCCGACCGCAGCCGGCAAGACGGCCGTCAGCATCGCGATGGCAAAACGGTACGGCGGGGAAGTGGTCTCCTGCGACAGTATGCAGCTTTATAAATACATGGATATCGGCAGCGCCAAGCCTACGGCAGAAGAGATGGACGGCGTCCCGCACCACATGGTCGGGGTGATCGACCCGCGCGAACCGTTCTCAGTCGCCGTATATCAGGAGATGGCGAAGGCGGCGATCGCGGATATCGTATCCCGCGGTAAGCTGCCGGTCATCTGCGGCGGCACCGGTCTGTACCTGAACGCGCTGCTTTATGAGATGGATTTCGGACCATCCCGGCGCGACGACGCGTACCGCAGAGAACTGGAAGACTTTGCGGACAAAGAAGGCAACGAAGCGCTGCACGCACGGCTTGAAGGCGTTGATCCGGCCGCCGCGTCGCGCATCCATCCGAATAACAGAAAGCGCGTGATCCGCGCCCTGGAGGCGGCGGAGCTTGAAGGCAGACCGCTGGACGCGTTCGAAAGTGTGCGCAGAAAGAGCGATTCCTATAACGCGAGAATGCTCGGCGTCACCTGGGACAGACCCACGCTCTACCAGCGCATCGATGACCGCGTCGATCAGATGCTGGAGGACGGCCTGGTCGAAGAAGTGCGCGGCCTGATGGACATGGGCTTTACGTCTGATGACATCGCCATGAAAGGCATCGGCTACAAAGAGCTGCTGGACTGCTTTGCAGGGCTTTATCCGATGGAGGAGGCTGTCCGGCTGATCAAACGCAACACAAGGCACTACGCCAAGCGGCAGCTGACGTGGTTCAGACGATATGAAGAGATGGTCTGGTTCAACGGTTCGGACTACCCGGACACGGAGAACTGGCTGGAGGACATGTACGAATGGGCAGACAGAAGATCCTGAAAGTCCACAACAAGAGCGATAAACCTGACAATGTCGTCATGAAGGAGCAGAAGATCGTCGCCGACTGCGAAGAGCTGCAGCGGCAGCTTCCGAAATTCATGGCCGGGTATTTCGCGTACCTGAAAGGCAACGTGCTGCCCATGACGAGGCGCGCGTACCTGCAGGATGTGCTGTTCTTCTGCAAATACCTCATTCACGAGACAGACCTGACCGAAGCAACCGAAACGGACAAGATTTCCCGGCGCGAATTCAACGAGATCAAAGCGGCGGATGTGAACCTCTTCATCGATTACTGCCGGCGGTACACAGTCGAGGAAGATGACGCCTACGTCGTCTACGAGAACAACAATAAGACCCTTGCGCGTAAGAAGTCCTCGGTCTCCGTCCTCTTCAAACAGCTCTACAGGGACGAGATTGTCGATAAGAACATCACCGACGGGTTTGACCCCATCCGCGTGCCCAAGCCCGGCGAACGCGAGATCAAGGCGCTTCAGGATGACGAAGTGATGATCATGCTGGATGCGGTCACGACCGGTACGGGGCTCACAAAGAAGGAGCACCAGTTCTGGGAGAAGACCAAGTACCGCGACAAGGCCATCCTCGTATTGTTCCTGACGTACGGCCTGCGTCTTTCGGAACTGCAGCAGCTCAACGTCAGCTCGTTCAACTTCCAGAGAGGGGAGTTCCTGATCTACCGCAAGAGGGGGAAGGAATCGACGATGCCGCTCAACCGCTCGGTGGCGGCGGTGCTGCAGGATTATCTGGAGCTGGAGAGGAAGCCCGATGAATCGCTCACCGAAGAAAACCGCGATGCCCTGTTCCTGTCGCTGCGCGGCACCCGCATGACGGAGCGGCAGATCCGGGAGCTCGTCAAGAAATACACGGCGATCGGCATGCATACCTCGCGCCATGCCGGTTACAGCCCGCACAAGCTGCGCGCGACGACCGCCACGAGCCTGATCGGCCGCGGCAACTCGATCTTCGACGTGCAGGCGCTGCTGGATCACGAGCAGGTCACCACGACGCAGCTCTACGCACGGCACAAGATGAACGTCAAGCGCGACCTTGTCAACGATATGGAATGGGAAATTGAGCGGCGGCAGGGAACCGCAGAAGCAGAGGAACCTGCTGCAGCTTTCCAGCAGAAAAAAGAACCGGAGAACGAATAGATGCAGTATTTAAAACGACAATACAAAGAAACCTGGCGGTTTATCAGCAAGGACATGCGATGGATTCTATTGGGGAGCATCCTCGTCTTTATCGCCGTGATCGTGCTGACACATCTGTTCATCACGCGCAACCCGCAGATGCAGCAAGAAATCATGGGGGAGATCCGCAGCGTCATGCCGGAGGAGATCTTTGAAACAGAGACCGGCCTTCCGATGGCAGCCGCACTGTTTAAGAACAACACCATCGCCTGTCTGGTCTCGGTGGTCACAGGCTTTGTGCCATTCCTGTTCCTGCCCGCGATTTCACTGTGTATGAACGCGGCGATCCTGGGTCTTCTCGGGGGCGTCTATCAGGTCAACAACATGTCGGTCGTCGGCATGTATGTGTTCGGGATCCTGCCGCACGGGATTTTCGAATTCCCGGCGCTCCTGCTGTCCATGGCCATGGGCTTCCGCATCTGCTACTGCCTGGTCAAGAGGATCTGCGAAGGCAAATACAATCAAGGCGCTGTCAAAACCGCCGTTGCCGGAAGTCTCAGGACATTCCTGCTCGTAGTGATCCCGCTGCTTCTGTTCGCTGCGATCATCGAAGCGACACTGACGCCGTATCTGATGGAGCAGTTCATGGGCCTCTGATGTGAATCAATCCGGATGGCTCAAAGAAATTTACATAAAATAGTTATCGTTATATATCACTTGAGAAATACCTGAAACACTATGACTGCAACAACTCTGACACACAATGACATCAAAGAGCGATTCCTTGCGGACACGAAGATCCATCCAGCGCTGTACGACCTGGTGGAAAAGGCGGAAGCCAAACTGGAGGAAGGCAGCAAGCGGCGCAAAGAGATCGCCAGATACAACCAGAACAAGATCCTTTCCGCCATGCGGCGCCATCGTCTGAGCGACATGCACTTCGGCTGGAACACTGGCTACGGCTACGATGACCCCGGCCGCATGATCACCGAAAAGATCTTCGCCGATGTATTCGGTACAGAGGCGGCGCTCGTGCGCACCCAGATCGTCAACGGCACGCACGCGCTGTCACTGGCGTTAAGCGGCGTACTGCGCCCCGGCGATGAGCTGATCTACGCAACGGGCGGCCCTTACGATACGCTTGAGGAAACCATAGGAATCCGCGGCGAAAATAAAGGCAGTCTGAAGGATTTTGGGATACAGTACAAACAGATTGAATTAAAAGAGGACGGCACCATCGATATCGAAGGCCTGCTGGCGGCACTGACGGACAAGACCCGGCTGATCGGCCTGCAGCGCGCCACCGGGTATGCGTGGCGCAAAGCCATCACCATCCCGGAGATCAAAGCCTGCATCGATGCGGTGCGTGCAGTCAGGCCTGACATTCTGTTCTTTGTCGACAACTGCTACGGCGAGTTCCTCGATATCATCGAGCCGACAGAAGTCGGCGCGGATCTGATGGCAGGGTCGCTGATCAAGAATCCGGGCGGCGGACTGGCGCTCTCCGGCGGGTATATCGTCGGCAGAGAATCGCTCATCGAGCAGGTCGCGGCGAGGCTTTACGCACCCGGCATCGGCGGCGAATGCGGTCTGACATTCGGGCAGACGCGCTCGATCCTGCAAGGTCTTTTCATCGCACCGCATGTGGTGGCAGGAGCGCTGGAAGGCGCGGAACTGCTGGGCCAGGTAGGCACAGAGCTGGGATTCCCGGTATGTCCGGCTGTCGGCGAAGAGCGCAGCGACATCATCCAGGCGATCGAGCTCGGTTCGGAAGAGGCGATGGTCTCTTTCTGTAAAGGTGTGCAGAGTGCTTCTCCCGTCGATGCGTTCGTCGATCCAGAGCCGTGGGCAATGCCCGGCTATGACGATCCGGTCATCATGGCGGCAGGCGCGTTCGTGCAGGGATCCTCGATCGAGCTCAGTGCGGACGGCCCGATCCGGGCGCCGTACATCGTATATTTCCAGGGCGGTCTGACTTATGACCATTCACGTTTCGGGGTACTGAAAGCATTCCAGAGAATGATCGATGACGGGCTTCTGACATTGCCAGTCAAATAATCGATAAAGTATCTGTTTTCACGAAATTCGTGACATTTAGATAAAATATAAACAATATCTTGAATATATTTACAATAAATATTTTACGTTTTTAGCGATTCTGCAGACGGTATACTGCAAGAACTATGAAAGAACAGAACAGAAAAGAACCGGCCGACCCGAAAAAAGAGGCGCGCCGTGCAAAACTGAAAAAACTGTTCACAATCCTCAAGTTCGTGACGCTCATTCTGATCATCGCCGCTGTGCCGGTCTATATTCTGGTGTTTCATCAGGACTGGATCGCACAGATGCAGGACCTTGACCGGATCCGCGAAGTCATTGAGAATTACAAAGGGTTTGAGGCGCCGCTGATCTATGTGGGCGCACAGATCATCCAGATCATCATCAGCGTGATCCCGGGGCAGGCGCTGCAGATCGCTGCCGGCTTTATGTTCGGTTTTCCGATCGCACTGCTGCTGTCCGTCTTCGGCGCTGCGATCGGCACGGTTATTACATATTATCTAGGGAAGGTGCTGGGCCGCGACGCGATGCATCTTCTTTTCGGAGAAGAGCAGATCAACAACTATGTGGCGCGGATGAACAGCCGCAATGCGGCGGCGATCGTCTTCCTGATCTATCTGATCCCCGGCATCCCCAAGGATGTCGTCAGTTATGCTGCAGGCGTTTCCAGCATGAAACTGCGGCCGTTCCTGCTGCTGTCGCTGGTCGGCAGACTGCCGGGCATGATCGCAAGCCTGCTGATCGGAAAGCAGATTTTCGACGGCGATTATCATATCGCCATCATCATCGCAGCCATCGCTTCGGTCGCTTTTATCCTGGGTCTGGTCTTCCGCAAACGCCTCATGGCGCGGTTTGACAAGGTCTATACAAAGCTCTATGCCTATGACGAACGCGCGACCGAAAAGCATCAGGCAAGGCATGAAATGCACGCCGAAAAGCGCGCTGAAATACAGCACAAACTCGCTGAAAAAGCGAAGCAGAAAACCAAAGGAGGTTCTCATGAAATGTAAGATCGCACTGTGCCAGATGGTCACAAGACCGGACCTGCAGGACAACTACGATGCCGCAAGAGACCTTCTGGCAGAGGCAGCAAGACAAGGGGCCGACATCGCGATCCTGCCGGAAATCTGGACGACGCGTATCACGCCGAAGAGCTGCCTGAACAACGCAGAAAGCGTTGGAGGACCGGCTTATACGCTGCTGCAGGCAGCTGCAAAAGAACATAACATGTACGTTTTCGGCGGCTCGATCCCGATCGCGCACGGCGACAAGATCGACAATGCCTGCTTTGTCTTTGACCGCGGCGGCAATGAGATCGGCCGTTACAACAAGTGCCATCTGTTTGATATCCACGTCGACGACGGCGTTTCCTCCATGGAGTCCGACTACGTCGTTCCCGGCGATCATCCGCTGGTCGTTGATACCGAATTCGGCAAGGTCGGCGTGCTGATCTGCTACGACATCCGGTTCCCGTCCATGTTCCTCAAACTGGCGCAGATGGGCGCTGAGATGATCGTTCTGCCGGCTGCGTTCCACATCCAGACCGGCAAGGCGCACTGGGACTTCCTGACACGCGCCCGCGCTGTCGATACGCAGGTCTTCTTTGCGGCTGTCGGCTGTGCGACCGATCACGATGCGAAGTTCGTCACGTACGGCCATTCGCGCCTGGTAGATCCCTGGGGCGAAGTCCTCTGCGAGATGGGGGAAGAAGAGGGCGTTGCGGTGGTCGAGATCGATACGGATCGCGTCAAAGAGATCAGAAGACAGCTGCAGTCGCTGCAGCATCAGAGACCTGAACTCTACTAAATCACTGTGCATCCTGCATCCGCTGCGGAGGAAGATGTCATGGAATCGCATCCTCATACCAGAGTCTACAACATTTTTCTGCCGGTCTTTGTCATCGTGTTCTGGCCGTCGCTGTTATGGCTGTTTCTGATCCCGCTGAACTATCTGCTGGACCGGTTCGTTTTAAGATGGAGCCTGGGCGATATGCCGGATAAAGGGCTCTTCTGCAGAAAGCATACCTGGAAGGTCTGTCTGGCCGGATTCTTCAGTGACTTTATCGGTGCGGCGATCATGCTCGCGGTGTTCCTGCTCTCAAGCGGTGTGTCCTCTGACGCAGGTCCTGATTCCATCCTTGAGAATCTCAGTTACGGGATCGGCTTCAATCCATTCAGCAGCGTCCCGGCTCTGATCGTTGTCGCGCTGGCGATTGCCGTTTCCGGGCTGTGCATCTATCTGGTCGACAGAAAGATCCTGCGAAAGGCCGGGCTCAATCCGGAGCAGGTGAAGAAGTCCGCACAACGGCTCGCTCTGATCACAGCGCCGTATCTGTATTTGTTCCCATCCGTTCTTCTTTACGGCGGCGAACTGACGATTGTCTGAGAAGGGACGGGAGAAACAAACCATCTATTTGTTCCTCAAGAATCACAAAAGCGTTGAAATTTCAACGCTTTTTTATCATCAAAAAATGCGAACTTTTGTTCTTTTTTCTATTGACAAAATGCGAACATACGTTTATTATGAATATACGAACAAACGTTCTTTTTAAAACTCTGACGATTTGAAGGAGTGATCGCAATGAAATACATGGTACGTTCCAGAATCCGTTTCACACTGTTTGTTGCATTCAGCATCATCATCAGCGTCGCTGCACTCAATCTGCTGATTGGTACGACCACACAGGTCAGCGGCAGCACCGTGACAACTTATAAAACCATCGAGATCTGTGCCGGCGACACGTTCTGGACGATCGCCGACGAATACATGCCCAATGATATGGATACGCGCGACGCGATCCACGAACTTCGTGAGATCAACGGCATGGCGCAGACCGATCAGCTGATTGCCGGCCAGAAACTGCTGGTGCCCGAAATGTAACAAAAAAGGCAAGGACCGGGAATACCACCCAGGTGATAAAAACGCCTTAAATCGAAAAATAGAGCCTCGTTTTTTGGAGGCATTTGAACAAGCTCATTCTCAAACCCGATCCACAGTGATCAAATGGAAAAACGCTGTCCGCATGTATGGCAAGTACATATGGAAAGCGTTTTTTCATAGAGGGCGAATCTGCAGCCAGGCAAACCGTCATGAATAGATACTAATAAAATGCCGGGAGAGAAATCTGCAGATTAATCCGTGTCATTAATAAGAGACAGCAGGCTAATTTATTGCCGATGCATAGCAGCACGCATCAGTAGTAAATAAGAATAAAACCTGCGTTTATCGGAACAGGAAAATACAGGATGTGTAAGCAAACAGCCGGAGGCGCTGCAATCAGTGAGATGCGGCGGAACCGCCTGTTTTGGCGTTTTCGGTATTATCTATTCCCAAAATTATGATTTTAGGAATAGTTATGTTTCACTTTTCCAATTCGTATACTTACATCCCCCGATGCTGTCGGTGGAACAAAATTTGATACATCTTTGGAATAACACAGGTACATGTCCCTAAATAACCGGGTTTGTCCCTCCTGCCGTCCGAATAGATATGTTGGTCTTGTCTAGATTTCGCCTTGTTTTGATGCTTCCATACAACGAATTCACGAAATTAGGTACACGATACGTCGAGAATATCAACAGATAGTTTTCTTGTAAAAAATGATTATGATCCTTTCAACCGGATTTAGGATAAACGTAGTCTTTTATATTTATTCATTTGGCAGGCTATGTACATCTATAGAATGTGTTCTTCCCCGCCACCATTTTAACTCTACATAAATCAAGCACCTCTAACGAGGCGCCTCTTGTTATTTTTCCATTTTAATGGGGCCCGCAGGCCCCGATTTGTCATTTAAAGAAGAATATTTGATACTCCTGATGCCACACGTCCCATGGAATTGGTGGTATCTGATATGACAACGATCCGACACAAAGGAGTCCGGTACGAATGGACCTATCTACTGGACACATATAATAACGAGATACTCTCCAGCCATCTTT
>Ga0129307_1001740_pt1 | contig 21034 bp, 15 predicted proteins | sample P1105metagenome_FD_94437 | JGI IMG/M metagenome (GOLD analysis project Ga0129307, IMG submission 94437) | Capybara group fecal microbial communities from Wisconsin, USA - P1105 metagenome | ecosystem: Host-associated > Mammals > Digestive system > Large intestine > Fecal | place: USA: Wisconsin... | reverse complement strand
TTCCTGATACCTTTTACGGTATTAGGGTAAGTTTGGGTCTGATAACCCGATACTTTCGGAAAAGCAGCTACAAAGCTGTCCTTGCTGATGTCAATTCCAATGTAAGTCATAACGTTTTTAATTTGGCTGAATACATCCTGTAACCTATCGTCGCTAACACGGGATCATAAGTCCCAACGAACTATCCAGATTTCAGATGTAAAGGCATGGGGACTGAACGTTAAACCCGGTTTCAAGAACCACCAATAAATCGGTCTTTGTCCATGCCTATATCAAAGTTATAAATTATCGAATTATTAACCAACGTACAAATGTACGACCAATAAAATTTGACTTTAAAATACAACTCTCTGGGTGAGGCTATCGACCAACTTCTTATCCCGGACTCAAGTATATCAATGAAACAGAGCTATTGGCATGGGTGAGGGAATGTGGGACAAATATGGACGTTCCGGATTGGAACAACAACCGCATTGCCGTCCTACGATTAAATTAAAGGAGGAAGTAATACGTATAATTCTGGAAAAGACGTTCCTTTGGCTCATGAAGAGACGAACTAAGGTCCGGTTATCCTCTCGACTTATTATTGGGGTTAAAAAAGATGGCTTGTTCCATGTTCTGCTGCCTTTTAAGCGTCTAAAAACCGCAGGCAAGTATGCTGATGAAAAAAAGGTTGTTAAATTGATTCTTATGAGCATAAAGGTGGACATGGCTATCGTTGTGTGATTGTCGAAATGCACAATCGCTGTTTACGTTAAACCATAAGACCGTGCAGTAACTTATGGATGAGGCTTAAAAGCGAAATCCGTAAAGTCCGCTACCGCTCATACAAAGGCGAGGTCGGCAGGATAGCGCCAAATATCATCAATCGGGATTTTATTGTGGAAGCTCCAAGCCGCAAATGATGGGCGTCACACAGATAAATATCGGTTCTGTCAAACTCTATCTTTCGTCGGTCTTGGATATGTTCAATGATGAGATAATATCCCAAAATCTCTTAACTTCGAACAGATTTACGATATGCTTGACAAGGCTTTCTCACGGTTTGACTCTCTTGATGGGATTATACAGCATTCTGGTCACGGTTAAAAGGAAAGAGTCCGGTGCAACACCGAACTCTTTCAATAAACGGATGATGTCTAACTCGTTTCACTTTTGGGGTGCACTTCAAAACTCTGGCACAACCTCATTTTTATTTATAACCTTATCGGTAATGAATTTACTTCGTTTCTTCTGTTACAACTTCTCCGGCTTTCTTATTCTTCATCAGCAGGTAAGCAACGGGAGATGCCACGAATAAAGAAGAGAGTGTGCCGAACACAACACCCAGGATCATGGCGAATGCAAAGCTGCGGATAGAATCACCACCGAGGATGAAGATACACAGCAATACGATCAATGTACTGAATGAAGTGTTGATGGTACGTGCCAACGTGGTGTTCAACGAATCGTTGAAGAGTTGGAACTTGCTACGTTTCGGATAGAGACCGAAGAACTCGCGTACACGGTCGAAGATTACCACCTTGTCATTGATGGAGTAACCGATAGCTGTCAGGATGGCACCGATGAACGTCTGGTCGATTTCCAGAGAGAACGGCATCCAGCCCCAGCAGATGGAGTAAGCACCCAAAATAACGATAGTGTCGCAAGCTAATGCGGCAACAGAACCGATACTGTATGCTATGTTGCGGAAACGGATCAGGATATAGATGCCGATGGCAATCAGTGCAAGTACAACCGACCAAATGGCGGATACCTTGATATCGTCTGCTATGCTCGGACCCACTTTCTGCGAACTGATGATACTACCACCGGTGTGGTTCTCACGGTCGATGAATGTTTCCAGCGTGATATTCTGAGTCAATACGGGCTTCAGAGTCTCGTACAGATATGCTTCAATTTCAGAGTCAACGTTGTTGCCTTCTTCCTCGATACGGTAGTTGGTGCTGATACGCACTGTCTTGCCGTCTGTACCGATGGCGATAACACTTACATTGGCATCACCGAACTTGCTGGAAATCAATTCACGGATTTGTTCGGGTTCTACCTTGTTTTCAAACTGTACCTTGAAGTTACGTCCGCCGGTGAAGTCAATGCTTTGGCTCAATCCGCGAGTCATGAGGAAAGCAAGGCATACCACCACGGCCGTTCCAGTGATCGTCAGCCACAATTTGTTTCTTCCCATGAAGTCGAAACGTACATTCGCCATCAGGTTTTTGGAGATGCTTGAAGAGAATGTCAGGTTCAGCAACTTGTCTTTGCCCATGAAGTGATCATAGAACAGACGAGTCATGAATACTGCTGTGAAGAATGAAATCAAGATACCGATGATCAGTGTGGTGGCAAAACCACGAATAGGACCAGTACCGAAGTTGAACAGGATGATACCCGTGATGATAGATGTCAAGTTCGAGTCGAAGATGGCAGAGAAAGCGTTGGAATAACCGTCGGCCAATGCTTTCTTCACGCCCTTGCCGGAGCGAAGCTCCTCTTTGGTACGCTCGTAGATCAATACGTTGGCATCCACAGCCATACCGAGCGCCAGAACCATACCGGCAATACCGGACATGGTCAATGCGGCTTGGAAAGATGAAAGAATGCCCAGCGTGAAGAACATGTTCAGTACCAATGCTCCGTTGGCAACCATACCCGGAATGAAACCGTACATTGCGCACATGTATATCATCAGCAGGATTAATGCTACTATGAACGACATAATACCGGCGTTGATAGAGGCCTGTCCCAGTGACGGACCTACGATGTCTTCTTGTACGATGTGGGCGGGAGCCGGCATCTTACCTGATTTCAATACGTTAGCCAAGTCTTTTGCCTGTTCGGGAGTGAAGTGCCCGGTGATCTGTGAGTTACCGCCGGTGATTTCATTGTTTACATTGGGTGCGGAATATACATAACCATCCAATACGATGGCGATGCTCTTTCCAATGTTCTGTTTGGTGAGCTGGGCCCAACGACGCGCTCCGTCCGTATTCATGGACATGCTTACGGCAGGCTTGCCATATTGGTCGTATTCGTCTTTGGCATTCACCACTACATCACCTTCCAACGGAGCTTTACCGTTGCGCTCGGTAGAGCGGATGGCATACAACTCAAAGGTTTGTGCTTTCGGATCATATTCAAAAGCCGATACTCCCCATTTCAAACGCAAGTCTTTCGGCATTTCGGCCATCACTTCCGGCATGGAGAGGTATTTGTTTATTTCAGCCGTATCTTTGGCATTGGCATAACCTGCTACGGGACCATTGTTCGGGTTCACCTGCAAGATGGCCAGCAAAGGATGCTCTTTCTTGATTTGTTCCATGTTGGCGGTCTGTTCTTTGCTTTCACCTTTCAGGGCTGCGGCAAGGCTATCGGCTGTAGTGGCTTGTGTCATGGCCGGTGCAACGGCTGCACTGTCAGAAGCTGTGCTGTCTGCTTCCGCCTGATCGCCGGTTTCTCTTGCCAAAATAGTGCGTAGCTTGGCATCTGCCGACTGCAAGTAAGGAGCCACGTCTTTGGCTGTGTATGTTTCCCAGAATTCCAGATTGGCAGAACCTTGTAGTAGTTTTCTTACACGTTCAGGTTCTTTGATACCCGGAAGTTCCACCATGATGCGTCCCATCTTGTCTTCCAAGCTTTGGATGTTGGGCTGTACAACGCCGAAACGGTCGATACGGGTACGGAGTACATTGTATGAATTCTCAACCGCCGCTTTTACTTCTTCGCGCAATACTTTTTCAACTTCAGCATCGGACGACTTCTGGTTTACTTTGTCTTTCAACTGTTGGGTTGCGAACAACTCGGAGAGCTTGCCTGCCGGAGCCAGTTTGTGGTACTCCTTGATGAAGAGTGTGATAACGTCTTCCTGACTTGTGGTAGCCAGTTTGGCGGCATTGGCCAAAGCTTGATTGAATGCTTCGTCCGTTTTGTTGTCTGCCAATACTTTGATGACGTCAGGCACAGATACTTCGAGGATGACGTTCATACCACCCTTCAGGTCCAAGCCCAAACCGATTTCCATCTCACGACAATCTTTCAGAGTCCAATTGCCAAAATACACTTTCTCATTAGCCAGAGAATCGAGGTAAGCTTGTTCTGCTCTCGCATCGCCTTTTGCGAACTCTTTTGCCTTATTGGTGTAATGGCGAGTTACAAAAGAGAAAGAGAGGTAGAATACGCACACCAGTGTGAGCAATATTGCAAAAACCCTTACAAATCCTTTGTTTTGCATGTTACTTTTAGTTTTTTATTATTGTTTTTAATTTAATTCTGCTGTATACAAGGCTGCAAATATAGTTTTTTTTTCACAATTCTTACTTCATACCGCGATTTTTTAACATCGGGTCTAATTGAGGCTCAGCGCCTCTGAAGTTCTTGTAGAGCACCATCGGGTCTTCACTGTCTCCTTTTTCCAATACATTTTGGCGGAAGAGAGCGGCGGTCTGTTTGTCAAAGATGCCGTGTTCTTTGAATGCTTCGAAAGCATCGTTGTCCAGAACATTTGCCCAAAGATAGCTGTAGTAACCTGCGGCATAACCTCCGATGATGTGGTTGAAGTAGGTGGTACGATAACGCGGTGCGATTTGGGGTATCAAGCCGAGTTGTTCCATTGCTTCTTTCTCATAAGCAGCTACGTCGATTCCTTCGGTGTTTTTCAGGTTGTGCAGGTTCATGTCGAGAATGGCTGCTGCCAATAGTTCAGTCGTCATGAAGCCTTGGTTGAAAGTCTGCTGGTTGAGGATCTTTCCAATCAGGGTGTCGGGAATCACCTCGCCGGTCTGGTAGTGTTTGGCATATATTTTCAAGACTTCGGGTTCGGTGGCCCAATGTTCGTTGATTTGGGAAGGAAGTTCCACAAAGTCGCGTACCACATTGGTGCCGGAGGTTCCTTTGTATTGGCATTGGGTCAGCAATCCATGCAAGGCATGGCCGAATTCGTGGAACAAGGTTTCCACTTCGTCGATGGTGAGCAGAGAAGGGGTATCGCCTACGGGTTTGGTGAAGCTGCACACATTGCATATCAATGGACGTACGCTTCCTTGTTGTTCGCGATAGTTGTTCATCCAAGCACCGCCTCTCTTTCCGGAGCGCGGAAAGTAGTCCACATAGAAGATGCCCAATTGTGAGCCGTCCTGGGCCTTTACTTCGAAGACTTCCACGTCAGGATGATAAACCGGAACATTGTCGAGTTTGGTCAGCGTGATGCCATACAGTTTGTTGGCTACATAGAAAGCACCGTCACGCACGTTTTCAAGTTTGAAATAAGGCTTGATTTCGGACTCTTCCAGATTGTATTTCTCTTTGCGCAGTTTTTCGGTGTAGTACCACCAGTCCCATGCTTCCAGTTTTTCGCCTTTGCCCTCTTTGTCCATCAAATTTTGCAGTTCGGATGCTTCAGCTTTTGCTTTGGGCAGTGCGTAACCCCACAAATTGTTGAGGAAATCCATTACTGTGGTGGCGTTCTTTGCCATTTTGTTTTCCAAGACAAAGTTGGAGTAGCAGTCGAAGCCCAGCAACTGTGCTTTTTCAAGCCTCAGGCTTATGATCTCGCTGATGATTTTCTTATTATCGTTTTTATCATTATTGTTGCCGCGGTTGATATAAGCTTTGTAAATCTTCTCGCGCAGCGGGCGATTGGCGGCGTATTGCAGGAAAGGCAGGCGACTGGCGTTGTGCAGGGTGAACAACCATTTGCCTTCTTGCCCGGCGGCCTTTGCTTCTTCGGCGGCACTTTGGCAGAACCATTCGGGCAGACCGGCCAGGTCTTCTTTCTTGTCGACAAACAATTTAAAGTCGTTATTCTCATTCAGAATATTGTTGCTGAAGGTAATGCCGAGCGTGGAAAGCTGTTTGTTGATTTCGCGCAAGCGATTTTGCTTGTCGGCCGGGAGATTGGCTCCGGAGCGGACAAAACCTTTGTATGTTTTTTCTAAGAGCCGCTCTTGTTCGCGAGTCAGGCCGAGCGATTCTTTCTGTCGGTAAACTGCATCTATTTTTTTAAAAAGTTCCTGATTGAGCGAAATGTTATCCTCATGCTCGGCCAGCACCGGGGCCAGCTTGATAGAGAGGGCTGTCAGCTCGTCTGTGGTTTCGGCCTCCGTCAGGTTGTGGAATACACCGCCCACACGGTCCAGTGTTGGTGAACTATTGTCGAGAGCAGCAATGACATTTTCGAAAGATGGAGTTTCAGTATTGTCAATAATAGCTTGGATGTTGGTATTCTGCTCCTCCATTCCTTTCTGGAATGCGGGTTCATAATGTTCCAACTTGATTTTATCGAAAGGCGGTACACCATTCGGGGTTTGAAACTCGGAAAGGAACGGATTGTTATCCGTCTTAGTGGCACAGGAGTACATCATACAACTTGCTGCTAAAATTAAAATACTCTTCTTCAACATTGTTTTCTTGGTATTAAATCGTTATTACTCTTTTGTTTTTTTACTTTTCTTTGCTGATATAGCACCATATCGGGTAATGGTCGGAGACTTTGATGGAACGGTCTACGGTGCAATTATAAGCTTTCAGGTTCTTGCTTGTCAAGATATTGTCTATCCGGAAATAGAACTTATTTTGATTATAGGATATGCCTAACCCTCGCCCTGATTGGATGAACGCATCATCCAACCCTTGACTGATGACGCGGTGTGTGTAGGAGATGGGAGTATCATTGAAATCGCCGCAGACTATGATGGACGCATGCGGTGAGGAGGCTATTTCCTTTGCGATGGTGTCGGCTTGTGGGGCACGGATGGCAGATGCTTCTGCCAGCTTGCGTATCAATAGGCGTATGCCATGTTTCACTTTTTCCTTCTCGGGTGCCTTGAGCATGTCTTCATAGACGACCTTATCGGCTTGGGTCAGTTTGTTGGACTCCAGATGATTGTTGATAAGGGTAATGGTGTCTTCGCCGATCTTCACTTCGTACAACACCGAACCATTGTATCCGCTGACATAGTCTAATACCCGTGAAGAAAGAATGGGATATTTGGAATAGCAGGCTATTTTATTGGTAAATCCTTTCCCGCTGCCTATCGGGTGAATGGCATGGTATGGATATGCCTTGAGTGCCTTCTCCACATCCTTTTGCGAAAGGTGGCGAGCCGACTCCACCGTGGCGTATTCTTGCAGGCAAAGTATATCGGCATTGCTCTCTTTCAGGTAAGTCAGTATCGGATTCTTGCCGTCTTGTTTGGTGGTGCCATCGAATCCCATGATGTTGTAAGACAAAAGTTTTATGCTCCCTTCGGGTAGTTGGTTTGTGTGGAAATTGATGGGCAGGTAGGCGCGTATTTGCGAATAGCACAACAGGAAGCCCAGCAAAGGCAGCAATGCCGACTTGTAATGCTGTATGATCAGCCAGAAGACGAGGAATCCTCCGTTTATCACTACGAAGACGGGGAATATAAGCCCCAGACACGATTCTGCCGGATGAGCCACCGGCTGAATGTGCGGACTGTAGGCGGTAAGGAGCAACAGACCTGTGAATAAGGCATTGACCGCCAGAATCAGAAGGGCTACGAGATTTCCTAAATGCTTCACTTCTTTTTTTCTTGGCTTTAAACTTAGCGTTTACTGGCATCGAACAGACTTTTCTTTTCCTCTGCGGTCAGACTTTCATAGCCCGACTTTTTCAGTTTATCGAGAATGCGGTCCAGTTCATCGGATTGAGCCTTCTTTCGAGCGTTATAATCGTAATCTTTTTCTCTGCCGGTGCCATAATGTACTTTCATCTTCGGTTTTCGAGGTTTAAAGCTGAATAATGAAAATAGTATGTCCAATGATTTATTTATCCATAGAACGATGTCTATTCCTTTGTTGAGGGAGGCTGCAAACCACAAGCCGGCTAATGCGCCTCCCACATGTGCAATGTGTCCGCCTGCATTGGCGGAAGTGATAAACAATAAATCCATACCTATGACGATGAGTGCCAGATATTTCAGCCGAACGGTGCCGAACAGTAACAATTGTATCGGATAATTTGGTTCGCGGTATGCAGTGGCGGCCACAATGGCCAATACGGAAGCGGAGGCTCCGAGCATGAAGCTGCCGTTTATCATAGGAGCGAAGTACGGGAATATGTTGTAGGCAGCCATGTATAGCAATCCGCCTCCGATTCCTCCAAGCACATATACTCCGCGTAGGTGCTTGGCCGAGAAAAGATTCTGGAACAGTGCGCCAAACCAATAGAGCCATAGCATGTTGAAAAGGATATGTATCAGGCCGGCGTGCATGAACATGTATGTCAGCAGTGACCAAGGTTGTAGGGCAAAGCGCTGAAACGATGCCGGTAGTTCCAGCCATTGGAATACTCCTGCCAGACTCCGGTTGAAAAGCTGGAGCATTACCTCCGTCAATGTGGTAAGGACAAACACGCCCACATTGATGTATATCAGCCGGATATAAATACTCCCCTTGCGAAAGTTTTCTTTCAGATCAGTTATAATAGTAGCCATTTCCTTTATTCTTATTTCTCCAGTACATAATCAGGATAAAACCGAATATCATGCCGCCCAAATGCGCAAAATGGGCGACATTGTCTCCGGCATTGTTGGCAAATCCGGCATATAACTCAATCAGTGCGTAACCGATGACAAAAAACTTTGCCTTGATAGGAAAAGGGAGTGGGAAGATGAACATTTGCTGGTTGGGGAATAGCATGCCGAATGCCAGCAAAATGGCGTATACCGCCCCCGAAGCACCTACGGTTGTCAGCATGTTGAGGTATTCTTTCATCGGGATGACAGACATCCCGGTGTTTACGCTGTCGTAGGCAGAAAGTACTGTCTCATAATGGATATATTGCACCAGCTCCTGAATGATTCCTGCCCCTATACCGCATGCCAAATAATAAAACAAGAAGCGTTTCGGCCCCCATACCTGTTCCAGAATCCGCCCGAACATCCATACGGCAAACATGTTGAAGAATACGTGCGAGAAACCGGCATGCATGAACATGTAGGTTATCAACTGTGCGGCGTTGAAGTCTTCGGCAAGAAAAAAGTGCAATCCCAAATATCGGGCAAGGTCCACACCGTAGCTTTGGGCTACAATGGTACCCAAAAACATCAGTGCGTTAATGATTAAAAGGTTTTTAGTTATAGTAGGTATTGTATTCATAATTTTCCATTCCAAGATTTGCAGTAAGGGCAAAACTATCCCACCTCTTTGCTTTTTCTCGCAAAAATACGAATAATTTCTGTTCTATAACAGAAAAAGTTTATTCTATTCTTTTTTTTCGTCGTTTCCCAATATTTTTTTAATGTTTTTGTTTGATATTCAGAAATATTGCTCTATTTTTGTGGAACTTTGTGAAGGAAAACAGAATGATTTTTTTTAAAACATAATTAATTAAATTGAAGTATTATGAATAAGGCGGAACTTATCAGCGCTATGGCAGCGGAGTCTGGTTTGTCAAAAGTAGACTCTAAAAAAGCATTGGATGCATTTGTTGCATCAGTAAGCAAGGCAATGAAAGCCGGTGATAAAGTATCATTGGTTGGTTTTGGAACTTTTTCTGTGGCAGAGAGAGCTGCACGTACCGGTATTAACCCTTCTACGAAGCAAACTATCAAAATCCCTGCAAAGAAAGTTGTAAAGTTCAAAGCGGGTACAGAGTTGACTGCTGAATAAGCGAGAGATCATCATAAGGTATAATAAAAAGGGCGTTTCCGTGAGGCGGTGCGCCCTTTTTTGTTTGCAAAATTTTATTCTGCTTTTGTTTTGCATTATCTTTGTCCCCCAGAAAATACATTAAAATCATGGATATAGAACAGAAACTGGTAGCGTCCGTCATTGGCGGACTGAAATCGCTGTACGGGCAGGAAGTGCCTGCTGCACAAGTGCAGTTGCAGAAAACCAAGAAAGAATTTGAAGGACATCTCACGCTGGTGGTTTTTCCTTTCCTCCGTATTTCAAAGAAAGGACCGGAGCAAACGGCACAGGAAATTGGAGAGTACTTGCAAGCGAATGAGTCTATGGTGGCCTCGTTCAATGTTATCAAAGGCTTTTTGAACCTGACCGTCGCCTCTTCTGCGTGGATTGAACTTCTGAATGGTATTCAGGCAGACGAACTGTATGGCATTATATCTGCCACCGATGCGTCTCCGCTTGTGATGATTGAATATTCCTCTCCCAATACGAACAAACCTCTCCATCTGGGACATGTCCGCAACAACTTGTTGGGTAATGCTTTGGCCAACATCATGGCTGCAAACGGAAATAAGGTGGTAAAGACCAATATCGTCAACGACCGTGGCATTCATATCTGCAAATCAATGCTGGCGTGGCAGAAGTTTGGCAACGGCGAAACTCCTGAATCGTCCGGCAAGAAGGGCGATCACCTGATCGGTGATTACTATGTGGCTTTTGATAAGCATTACAAGGCCGAGGTGAAAGAACTGATGGCCAAATACCAAGCCGAGGGACTGAACGAAGAAGAAGCCAAGGCAAAGGCCGAAGCCGAATCGCCTTTGATGAAAGAAGCGCGGGAGATGTTGGTGAAGTGGGAAGCCAACGACCCTGAAGTTCGCTCTTTGTGGAAAAAGATGAACGACTGGGTGTATGCCGGCTTTGATGAAACATACCGTATGATGGGCGTTACTTTCGATAAGATTTACTATGAGTCCGACACCTATCTTGAAGGAAAGGAAAAAGTGCTTGAGGGTTTGGAGAAAGGATTTTTTTATAGGAAAGAAGACGGCTCCGTATGGGCAGATCTTACCGGCGAAGGCCTGGATCATAAACTGCTTCTCCGTTCCGACGGGACTTCCGTTTATATGACGCAGGACATCGGTACTGCCAAACTGCGCTTTGCCGATTATCCCATCGACAAGATGATTTACGTAGTGGGCAACGAGCAGAACTATCACTTTCAAGTTCTTTCCATTCTGCTCGACAAGCTGGGCTTTGAATGGGGCAAGGGTTTGGTACACTTCTCCTACGGAATGGTAGAACTCCCCGAAGGTAAGATGAAGAGCCGCGAAGGTACGGTGGTGGATGCCGATGACTTGATGGCCGAGATGATAGCGACAGCCAAGGAAACTTCCGGCGAGTTGGGCAAGCTGGATGGCTTGACACAGGAAGAAGCGGATAATATAGCCCGTATTGTCGGCTTGGGAGCCTTGAAGTATTTCATCTTGAAAGTAGATGCCCGCAAGAACATGACGTTCAACCCGAAAGAGTCTATCGACTTCAATGGTAACACCGGGCCATTCATCCAATATACGTACGCGCGTATCCAGTCCGTGCTGCGCAAGGCGAAAGAGGCAAACCTTGTGATACCTTCCCAATTGCCCGAAGGCATCGAGTTGAGCGAAAAAGAAGAGGGTTTGATACAGATGCTGGCCGATTTTGCAGCCGTGGTGAAGCAGGCAGGCGAAGATTACAGTCCGTCTGTCATAGCCAATTATGTCTACGACCTTGTAAAGGAATACAACCAGTTCTACCATGACTTCAGCATTCTGCGCGAAGAGAACGAAGCGGTAAAGGTGTTCCGTCTTGCCCTCTCTGCCAATGTGGCTAAAGTGGTGCGCCTGGGCATGGGGCTGCTTGGCATCGAGGTTCCTGATAGAATGTAAGAACGAAACGGCTTGAAGGGCATTGTCACTCCTGCCCTGTTATAGATGGATGACGCTGAATGCGCAGAACTTACATGAAGAAAAGTCTGCGTGTTCAGCGTCATTTGCATTTGAAAAAGAATCTTCTTGAGGTGCGAGTAAACTTATGCCTACATCTTGGCATTCCTATGCCCACACTTTAGCACTCCTATGCCCACACTTTAGCACTCCTATGCCCACACTTTAAGACCCGTAAGCCCACACCTTAAAGACAATATCCCCACACTTTGGGAGAGGTGCGCCCACACTTCGGGAGACATTAGCCCACACCTTGTGGAAAGTATAGCCGGGATGGATGATACCGGCTATTTCTTTTTAGTCGTTTTAGCTGCTTTTGCTGTACTTTTCACTGCTTTAGCCGTTCTTCTGGGCTTGCTCGCTTTTTCGCTTTGCAGCCTTACAAGCTCCAGGCAAGCGTGCAGGTTCAAGTCTTGCGGAACAATGTCCTTAGGGATTTTGTAGTTATTGCCTTTATAAGCAATGTAGGGGCCGTAGCGACCGTTCAGGATTTCGAGTTCCGGCTCCTCATCGAATTTCTTGATGTGCCTTTGGGCTTCTTCTTCCTGTTTCTTTTTCAGTAATTCGATGGCTTCTTCCAGCGCGATGGTCATCGGGTCCATAGTCTTGGGCAGTGAAGTGTACGTACCGTTGTACTGAATGTACGGGCCGAAACGTCCTGCCCCGATAACTACCTCCTTGCCTTCGTATTCGCCCAATGTGCGTGGAAGTTTGAATAGCTCCAACGCTTCTTCCAGAGTGACGGTTTCGAGAGACATTTCTTTCTTCAGTTGGGCAAAGCGAGGCTTTTCATTGTCTTCCGCAGTGCCTATTTGCACCACCGGACCAAAACGGCCTATCTTTACAGATACTTGTCTGCCGCTGACGGGGTCGTTGCCGAGAATGCGTTCGCCGGCTTTGTGCGCGCTCTTGGCTGCAAGTGTTTTCTCCACGGAGGGATGGAAGTCTTTGTAGAATGTTTTCAGGATGGCGGTCCACTGCTTGTCGCCTTCGGCTATCTCGTCGAACTGTTTCTCTACATTGGCAGTGAAGTTGTAGTCGAGAATGTTGGGGAAGTACTCGATCAGGAAGTCGTTCACCACGATACCAGTATCGGTAGGCATCAGCTTCGATTTTTCCGCTCCGGTGATTTCGGTGCGCTTGGTGTCCGTTACCTGATTGTTTTTCAGGGCAAGTACATTGTAGACACGTTCTTCACCCGCTTTCTCGCCCTTCACCACATATTCGCGTTGCTGAATGGTGGAGATGGTGGGTGCGTAGGTAGACGGACGGCCGATACCCAGTTCCTCCAGCTTGTGCACAAGGCTTGCCTCGGTGTAGCGGGCCGGGTGCTGTGTAAAGCGTTCGGTGGCAGTGATGTTATCATATTGCAGCTGCTGCGCTTTCTTCAAAGGAGGCAGCAGGTGGGCTTCATCCTCTTGCAGTTCTGAATCGTCGTCATACGATTCTCTGTACACACGGAGGAAACCGTCGAAAGTGATCACCTCTCCCACAGCCGTGAAAGTGTCGGATGTGTTGCTGATGCCGATGGTCACAGTGGTCTTCTCCACTTCGGCATCGGTCATTTGCGAAGCGATGGTGCGCTTCCATATCAAGTCGTACAATTTTCTTTCTTGGGGTGTGCCCTCTATCCGGGCGTTCTCCATATAGGTAGGGCGGATGGCCTCGTGTGCCTCTTGTGCACCTTTGGTCTTGGTGGCAAAGTGCCGAGGGTGTACGTAGCGTTCGCCCATTAGGTTGGCAATGGTTTCCTTGCAGCCGTTCACAGCCAGTCCGGAGAGGTTCACCGAGTCGGTACGCATGTAAGTGATGAGTCCCGATTCGTAGAGACGTTGCGCCACCATCATGGTCTGTGCCACGGTGAAACCCAATTTGCGGGCAGCCTCCTGTTGCAGGGTGGAGGTGGTAAAGGGGGCGGCAGGCGTCTTTTTCAGTGGGCGGGTGGTGATGTCGTTGATGGCAAAGGTGGCCGACTTGCAACTTTCCAGAAACGCCAGGGCTTCTTCTTTTGTCTTGATGCGGCGAGCCAGTTCGGCTTTCATTTCCACTGTCTTTTCGTTATTGTCGGGCACGAGGAAGATGGCAGTCACCCGATAGGCAGCCTCGGTTTGGAAAGCCTGTATTTCGCGTTCGCGCTCCACGATGAGACGGACTGCGACCGATTGCACGCGGCCTGCAGAAAGAGCCGGTTTCACTTTCCGCCACAATATCGGCGAGAGTTCAAAGCCTACGATGCGATCCAAGATGCGCCGTGCTTGTTGGGCGTCTACCAGATTGATGTCGATGTTGCGGGGATTCTCTATGGCTTTCAGGATGGCATCTTTGGTGATTTCATGAAAGACGATGCGCTTAGTCTGTTCCGGCTTGAGTTTCAGAACTTCATACAGATGCCAAGCAATGGCTTCTCCTTCGCGGTCCTCATCGGAAGCCAGCCAGACGGTTTCGGCTTGATCGGCTTCTTCTTTCAGTTGGGCTACTACTTTCTTTTTGTCTGAGGGAATCTCATAGTGCGGCTCAAAGTCTTTTTCGACATTAATGCTGAACGCTTTCTTTTTCAAGTCGCGTATATGGCCGTAACTGGAAAGTACTTTATAATCTTTCCCCAAGAACTTTTCGATTGTTTTCGCTTTTGCCGGAGACTCGACAATTACAAGGTTTTTCTGCATAAATTTCTGTTTTTTAATGACTCCCACCACTGAATTCGGGCGCAAAAGTAGAAAAAAAATTAGAAATGGAAGCTTACTCCACCTACAAAGTTGACCCCTTGGGCAGGATACATCCAATAATATTGATAATTCTTGTTCAATAAATTATTGGCACGGGCATATACGGAGATTCCTTTGAACAACTCGTAACTGCCGCTTAAATAGAGGTTGCCGACGGGGGCTGCTTTCGTGCCGTCCACCTTTTCGCGCGAGGTGTGCCGATAGCCGATACCTACGAGGACAGACGATACGGGACGTACGTCCATGCGAAGGTCGGCTTCGAAAGCCGGTTTGAAGGAGAGCACTCTTGCTTGGTGCACTTCTTCTCCGTCGGCGCTCCAATTGCGATAAACGCCCGATGCCGTGAAGTGGATGAGGTCTTTGTAGTTGTAGCCTACTTCTGCTCCGGCATAGATGTTCTTCGTGTCGGTTTGCACCGCACGGAGCAAGAGGGCCGTGTTGTTGAAGTCGGGGAAGAACATGAGGTCATCCTTCAAACTTTGGTAGCCGCCGTAAAGGTGCAGCCAGACTCCGGGAGCAGGGCTTGCCTTGAAACCGAGGGCGGCATTCAGCTGTTCGTAGGTGGCATCGGTCTGTTCCGTTATCAGTCCGTACGGATGGAGGGTCTCCAAACGGCGGAAGTCGTTCTGTATCTTACCGCCTTTGGCCTGTGCGTAGAGGGTATAACTGTCGGAAAAGGTATATTGGGCTGTCACGTCGGGAGCGAAGCGTACTTTCTTGCCAAATCCGAATGCCAAGTCGGTATGTGCGCCGATGCGCACTTTCCAATCCTCGTCCTGAATCTGATAATACGGATTGAAGTTCAGGGTGTGATGGTTTTGGAGCAGGCTGCTGTTATAAAATGTGTTGTCCATGTGGAACGCCACGCCTACAAATTGGTTTTCAGATATATTGCCGGTCGTTTCCGCTTGAGTGCGGACGATGGCTTCGTTGATGCCGTTGCAGCCAAAGTCTTGTTGGCGCTCGTAGAACAGCAGGTTGGTTTCGGCCCGAAACCTGAGTATGAAATCGTCAGTGGTAGACTTCACGCCGAAATACACATTGCCCGAAGTGAATTTCTGCTTGTTCCTCACGGAGCCGGGCAGGAAGTTGAAATTGCTTAACCCGAATTTTCCGGCAATGTCCATATCGACTTTGTCGAAGGCATGTGTGTAGCCTATTGAGGCGTTTGTGCGGTAGTAGTAAGAACCCCACTTGTCTTCGTTATCCGGCATTTTCAGCTTACCGTTCATGCCATCCATCTTGAACATCAGGTTGAGGCGATCCTTGCCGGAGAGAGCGAACAGATAGTTGGCATGCACATCAAGATTTCCATAGTTGCCATGTCCCAGACGTACATAGCCGGGGTGCGGCTTTGCCTGCGTCTCCTTTCCGCCATACACTTGCATGATGCCTGCGGGAATGTTTCCGGCGGGAGCGAGGGTGGCGTCATACTCCACTTCTTTTTTGCTTGCGGCAGGCTGCTCTACTTGGGGCAACACATTTATCTTCGAGGCATCCATGATGTCCGGATTATACTCCTGTTCCACAATGACCGTCCGGTTAACGGTCGTGTCTTTGGCCTGCGTTTGTGCCACGGCTGCTGAAGAGGCGGTTGTCAGTGCCATCCCGGCGAGGATATATCTTAGCTTTCTCATATTCTTTTCTTTTACGACGATGCGTAAGCGTCTTTTTATTTCAGTTTTTCCAGTCTCTCGTTAATCATTCTCTCAATGTCGTCATCGGCACGATAGTTCTGCTGCAAGCTTAACAGATATTGTCGGGCATCTATCTTTTTGTTCATGGCCACATATACGTCCGAAAGCAAGATGAAGCTGCGTGCCAACCAATAAGCATGAGGAGTGCTTTGGTCGATGAAGTCGAGTATCTCCTTTTCGGCAGCGGCATACTCATGCCCTGCATAGAGTTGCTGCGCCACCAGATATTTGGCTTCCGCACCATAAAGGGTACGGGTGTCTTTGGCCAGCAACCGGAGGTTGTCCATGGCTTTCTTGTCGGCCTTCTGATTCAGATAGGCTTTGGCTTGGTGGTACAGTGCTTCGTTACGCAGTTCCGGAGTGAGATTGGCTTCGGCCAACAGGGTAGTGGCGGAATGAATCACTTCGGCATCGTTGCCTGTCAGTACTCCGCAACGCAGTATGCCGATGGTGCCCAGCCGGCGGTGTTCGGCAGTGGAAGCTTTGGCTTGCAGTTTCTTGTAGTCGGCAAGTGCTTCGGCATATTGCCGGCGGTTGAAGAGGACTTCGCCGTGCATCAGTAAAGCTTCTTCGGAATAGGGATTATCCGGATATTCCAGCAACTTTCCGGCATGCTCCAGCACGGCCTCTTCGTCCTTCTGCTCTTTTCCCGTCAGACAGAGGTAATAATGTGCGTTCAGGCTGAAAGCACCGTTGGGATAGCTTTGCAGATAGCGGATAAAGCTGTTCTTGGCTGCGGAAACTTCGCCCCTCATATATATCTTTTCGGCGGCGATGTAAGTCAGAGAGTCTTGCTCGCCCGGCTCAAAGCGAACCGCTTCGGGCATCTGTGCGGCGAGGGCTGCAAACTCGTCCACACGGTCGGCATCCACATAGATGGATTTCAGGTCGCGCATGGCAAGGCGGGCCTCTTCACTTCCCGGATAGCGGGCGACCACGTGTTTATAGGCTTCGATGGCACGAGTGTAGTCGTCGTTCTGATAGTAGAGCAGGCCGATTTCTGCGGCAGCTTTGCGGCTGACCGGACTTTCGGGATACTTGTCCAGCAGTTCGCGAAAAGCGGAGATGGCCTGACGGTTGTTGCTGCTCTGCACATAAGAGCGTCCTTTCTCGTAGAGGGCATTGACGGCATAGGGAGAGTCGGGATATTTGCTTGCCAGACGTTCCAGCAGGGCTATCTTGCCTGCATAGTCTTTTTGCAGGCCGGTCACTAACGCCATTTGATAGTAGGAATAATCTCCGGCGGGAGTACCCAGACTCTCGGCTTTCGTGTAGCTTTGCTTGGCCTCATCGAAGCGGCGTGCATACATGCTGCAATCGCCGATGCGGTTGTAGGCATCGGCCAGCACGAGGGGATGCTCCCCTTTATCCAACCGGACAAAATTGCGGAAATTGCTTTCTGCCGTTGCATACTCTTTACGGTGGAAGGCGATGTAGGCAAGGTTGTAGTAGGCAAGGGCGAACATTTGTGTATCCCTCTGCCGGGTGAGCGAAAGATACTCGTTGAAGTTGCTCGAAGCTTCGCGCATCCGGTTCAGTCGATAATAAGCCTCGCCGAGCCAGTAAGCCGCATCAGCCTGAGTCTGGACGTTGTATTTCCCCAAAGCCACACTCCGGTCGAAGTAGCCGATAGCCTGTTCGAATTGTGTATTGGCGAAAGACTGCGTGCCGAGTTGGAACAGGATCTTCTGCTTGGCTTCCAGAATGGCTCTGCCGGGTTGCGCAATACGTTCTATGGAGCGGAGGGCGGCATCATAGCTGCGTGTATTCATATAAACCTCCACAAGGTAGCCGCTGACCTTGTCGGCATAGGGTGAGGAGGGGAACTCGTTCAGGAATTTTTCGAAGACGGTTACCGATTCTCCGAAGGCGGAATAGGATGTTTCGTGGATGCACAAGGCGTAATTATAGGCTGCCTGTTCTTTGATTTTGCGGTCGGCGTTGCCGGTGGCAGCTTGTTCAAAAGCCATGCGTGCGTTGGTCTTGTCTGCCAGTTGCAGATAGGCCAAGCCCATGTGCAGCCAAGCATTCTGCGAGAGGGCATCTTGTTCGGTTGTCATCCGGCTGAGGACGGCAGGCACCTGTGAATACACGCCGCATTGGTAGCGAGACATCCCCAGCATGTAGAGGGCGTCTCTTCTGGGTGTGGCTTCGCTGCTATGCTCCAAATACGTATCAAGAGATTTCATGGCTTCTTGATATTTGCCGAAGTGGTATTGGGCTGTTCCTAACACACGGTTCATCTCGGCCGTATGCGTATATGATAGTCCGTCGGGGTGAGCGGCCAAACTGTTCTTTGCCACCGCTTCCGCTTGGTCGTACTGCTTCTTTATCAGATAGATTTCGGCGATGTAGTAGGGGGCGAGGCTTTTGTATTTCTCGTTTTGCTGCAAGGTCAGGAAGCCGTTGAGCGCTTCGTCATGCCTGCCTTGCGTATATCGGATGTAGGATATATAATAGGTGCAGTCATCGGCATACCGCTTGCTTGTGCTGCGCAACGTCTCGAACCATACGGCAGCCTCTTTGACGTTGCCGGTCTTCAAGTAAGAGGAGGCCAGACGGTAGGTCATATCGTCTCGTTCCTCAGACGCCAGCAGGTCAAGGCGGGCGGAGTTGAACATGGCAAGTGCCTCGTCGTATTTCTCTTCAAAGAAGTAGGTCGAAGCAATGAGCGCGTAGATGCGGTTGGCATGGGGCGTGTCGGGATAATCGTCCAGAAAAGCCCGCAGCAGCTCCGTGCTCTTAGGGTCTCTCAGTTCGTAGGCGGCACATACCAGCATGTATTCCGCTTCCTGCCGTTGTCCGGTGTCAGGTAGCGGTTGTCCGTCTGCCCGCATTTGTTGTACGTACATCTGTAGCGGAGAGACGGCAGCGGCGTAGGCTTTTTGCCGGAACAATGTTTTACCCTCCTGATAGAGTCTTTGGGGAGATGTGCTTTTCTCGCCGGTCTGCGCTGTTGCGAGTAAAGGTGCACAGCAAAGTGCCGTGCAAAGTATTCGAGATATTCTATTTTTCATCCTTCGTTTTGGAATAGGTGTTCTACAAACATACGGGTTTTAAGCTGTATTTGTTCCATCTGTTTGTTTTTTTTAGGATATTCGGGGTGTCACAGTCAAGAAGTAACAGCCTCTTTTTCGCGAAGATACAGTTGCTTTGCTGGATATATAGATCCACCGAGCTGGAGATATACATCCACCGAGCTGGAGATATATGTGCACCAAACGGGAAATATAGTCCCATCAAACGGGAACGACAGAGGGGGGGGGCTCCTCTCCGTATCACGCCATGAAACGGGCTTATTTTGAGATATATTCGTCGATGAACATCTGCACCCCTTTGCGGATGGAATGCAACCCGAACTCTTCCGGCCGTACGTCTTTCAATGGAAGAAAGAATGCTTCCGCCGCATCGTCCATGGCCTTGAAATGCAGCATGTCGGCCACTTTGCACAGGAAAAACATGTCAAGCGTGTGTACGGAAAAGCCGGAATAGACGTAAATGTTGGGCAGCGAGAAGAGGTATTTCGTATTTGTCACCTCCATGCCCGTTTCTTCTTTTACTTCGCGGCTCACGCCTTCCTCACCCGTCTCTGCCATGTCGATGAAGCCGCCGGGCAAATCCAGCGTACCCTTTGCGGGCTCTTTGGCACGGCGGCATACAAGAAGCTCGTCCCGTTCGTTCAGAATGAAAGCCACCGTGGCTGCCGAGGAGTTGAAGTAGTAGACAAAACCGCAATCGGCACATTGCTTTGACTTGCTGTTATGGGGCTCGAAACGGGCGGAACCGCACTTCGGGCAGTACTTGAATTGAGAGAGAGGATGTTCCATTATGTTCTGGCTTAATCTGATGGGAGGCAAAGATATTGCAAACCGAGGGGATAAAAAAGCGCTTGTTCTTTTTTATTTTTTTGAGATTCATTTTGCTGTTCGGCCGGATTTTTCTGACTATTTTTGGCATGATGTTTTTAAGGAATGGAAAATTTTGCAGCGATTGATTTTGAAACGGCCAACGAACAGCGTTGCAGTGTGTGCAGCGTGGGAGTAGTGGTGGTGCGGGATGGAGAAATAACGGACAGTTATTATAGTCTCATTCGTCCCGAACCGGAATATTATACTTATTGGAACAGCCGCGTGCATGGCCTGACGCAGGCCGATACGGAGCGTGCGCCGGTTTTTCCCTTGGTTTGGCAGGAGATAGCTCCACGCATCGAAGGATTGCCGTTAGTGGCGCACAACAAGGCCTTTGACGAGAGTTGCCTGAAGGCTGTGTTCCGGGTATATGGCATGGATTATCCCGACTATGATTTCCATTGTACCTTGCAGGCGGCACGCCGTGTCATCAAAGGTCTGCCTAATTATCAATTGCACACGGTGGCAGCCTGTTGCGGCTATCGATTGGAACAGCATCATCACGCTTTGGCCGATGCCGAGGCGTGCGCATGGATTGCGAGGAACGTATTCGGTGGCTTGTTTTAAGCTCGCTCCTCCCCCTTCTTTAAAGTTTTTTGTTTGTATATTCGGGATGCTTTGCCAACCGGCTTTTTGCATAAGAACAAGTTGCCATTGGGCGTAATCCATTGCTCAAAGCGTAGTCATAAGCCACATTTACAAGGGCTGAGGCAATACCTTTCCCTTCCGGTTCTTTAGGTACGATGGTGTGTTTGATGTCCAACGTGCCCCTGTGTATTTTGTAACTTACGTGGGCTGTCGCTCCATCTGTCTCGGTAACGAACTGTCTCTGTTCTTGATTATGCAGAATTTCCATTTGATAAAATCTTTTGTTTTTAAAAGCATCAGGTTGCACGATGCAGCCCCTCATCTTTAGCAAAAGCAACCCTCTACACCTAACTTTGGTATATTAACGTGAGTTCGATATAAAATCAAAAAATAGAAAGTTGTCCGTCCTTGACGAAATTTACGTCAATGGCGGGTTTCTTCTCAAAAAAGCAGTATGCTGCGATAGCTGACAAAGAGTTGGCTAT
>Ga0129307_1001739_pt1 | contig 21042 bp, 16 predicted proteins | sample P1105metagenome_FD_94437 | JGI IMG/M metagenome (GOLD analysis project Ga0129307, IMG submission 94437) | Capybara group fecal microbial communities from Wisconsin, USA - P1105 metagenome | ecosystem: Host-associated > Mammals > Digestive system > Large intestine > Fecal | place: USA: Wisconsin... | reverse complement strand
TCGCCTTTATACGTGGGCTGCCGCGATGGACAGTGCGGGCACATGGAGCGCGAATGGCAAGGGTTGCGGAGATGCAAAGACATGTACGCCGACGTATCCTGTGCGTGGTGTTTGCCCAACAGGTTGGCACTTGCCTACGAAGGCCGAATTTGAAACGCTATTCACTTGGGTAGGTGGTTCCAGTACAGCGGGAAAAATGCTCAAATCGATAAGTGGGTGGAACAGTGGTGGCAACAGCGTAAGCGGCACTGATAACTACTCGTTCTCGGCGTTGCCTGCCGGCAGCAGGAACTACAATGAGAATTACCTCGACGAGGGCAACCACGCGCTCTTCTGGAGTTCTACAGAGAGCTTTAGCATCTACGCGTACTACATGAACTTGTACTACAGCTACGACTCTGCGTACCTGGGCAACAACCTCAAGTACTACGGGTTGTCTGTTCGTTGCGTTAAGGGCTAGGTTGCCAACCGCCAAGGGCGGTAGGCAACGGGGCTAGGCCAAAGGCCAAGCCCCATCAAAAAAGGACAAGGCGGAGCGTAGCCCGCCAAGTTTACTTGAGCGACCATTTCCGAGGCGTAGCAGTCTGCACTACGAAGTAGTGCCACGACTAGTAGCGGTGAGCCTTCAGCGATGAGCTATGAGAATGTATTTATAGATGTGTTGCCCGTCGTTTTTATGTTTTTTGATAAATTAATATTCTTGCATTTCTTTTTCGCTGACTTATATTCTTTCTTGAATCGAAATGGTTAATAGTTTGCAAATAGAAACGGTTGAAGATTGTTAATCCGAAGTTCTTGGTTGTAGTTAAGCTGTTTGGGATAATGTGGCACGAATTCGTAATTTCTTCCTCCAGTCGCTTCGAAATATCCAGCGGTGTGTCCTATAGAGCTTCCTACGACCATCCCTAAGCCCGCGGAAACGGGGATAAAAAAGAATCCGAAGAGTGGTATTACCGTATCTTTATTTTCTTCGCTGATGCCTGATGATAGTGCTGCTGTTATTCCGATGCCGAGCAGAAGTCCTATAAGTCCTCCGATAGCACCCCCTGTCGTACTACCCTCTTTTGTTTTGTCTTCTATTCTTTCTTGATATGGGTTATTCTTTCTTGATATGGTTATGAGTGCACAGCCATTTAAGGATATGGAAACTGAAAAAATTAAAATGATGGATATGGCTTTTTTCATTTTTATTTCCCCTTCTGATGTTTCCTCTTTATGAATATAATCTTTTTTCTTGCGTAGGGGGCGTTGCGGGGGGAGTCCCCCGCTCGAAGGGGTGATGGAAGACTCGGTGGACACTATCGCTACGCTCCAGGGTGACAATGTCCACCGAGGCTGCAATCAGGGGAAGGCTTTCCCCTTTTTGTCCAATTTTATATTCTCACAATTATGGATCCTATCGGTCACCTTGCGGTTCCCTCCTGGATGACGGATAAAGACTTATCCCTCACCGCTCACACCCCTATTTTCTTCCTACTTCCTACTTCCTACTTCCTACTATTTTCTAAATTATCCGCGTAAAATCTCAAAAACAGGAACCGTTATGGAAAACATTACCCAGATTTGGAAAAAGATTCAGTCCCCCGAATTCAACCCGGCTACTGACATGGCCTTGGTTGAAACTGTGAAGCAGGTCGCTTTGACCTCTCAGGAACCTGCCAAGGTTAGCTTTGGTACTTCTGGCTGGCGCGGCGAAATCGGTTCTGAATTTACGCTCCGCAACTTGCAGGTGGTGGGTGCTGCTATTGTGCGTTTGTACAAGGAAGCTACTCCGGAACTTTTCGAAGCACTGGGTGTCAAGGACTTTGCTGAACTCCAGAAGCGCGGCGTGGTCGTCGGTCACGATAACCGCTTGCTCGGTCACGAATTCTGCGAAGCTGTTGCTGACCAGTTCGCTAAGGCTGGCGTGAAGGTTTACTATGGTGGCGAAATGCCGACTCCGGAATTCTCCGCTGCCATCGAAATGCTCGGCGCTGCATGCTCCATCAACATGACTCCGAGCCACAACCCGAGCCACTACAACGGTATCAAGTTCAACCCGGCCGACGGTGGTCCTGCTGGTCCGGAAATCACGAACGTCATCACCAAGCTCTCTAACGAAATGATGGCGACTTGGAAGTTTGAACCGGTCTCCAAGGTTGATTGGGAAATCATCGACTCCCTCAAGATTTACAAGGAATTCCTCGTGAAGCAGGGCACGATCAAGTTCGACCGCATCAAGGAATTCATCAAGAAGGGCCGCCTCACTCTCGTTTGCGACCACGTTCACGGTTCTACCCGCCGCCGTCCGGCTGCTCTCCTCGACAATCCGGAATGCCTCATCACGCTCCGCAACGAAGACGATTCTTTGTTCGGCGGTATCGCTCCGGAACCGTCCAGCAAGAACCTCGAAAAGGTCCGCAAGGTCCTCGACGAAAGCAAGTCCTGGTTCCGTCTTGGCGCAATCTTTGACCCGGATGGCGACCGCATTCGTTTCTACGACGGCACTCGCGAAATCGACATGAACCAGTTCGGTGCAATCGCTTTCCACTATATGGCTACCTGGCGCAAGGAACAGGGCTGCGTGGCGAAGTCCGTTGCAACTTCTAACTTTGTGAACATCATCGCTGAAAAGCTCGGTGTTCCTGTGATGGAAACTCCGGTGGGCTTCAAGAACTTCCGCCCGTGGCTCAGCCGCAACGCCAAGCAGAAGGCTCTCGTCGCCTTTGAAGAATCTGACGGTATCTCCGGCCTCAACAACACGCTCGAAAAGGACGCTCAGTTCGGCCTCCTCATCGCTCTCGAAATTCTTGCAACGACTGGCAAGAACCTCGGCGAATACCTCGACGCTCTCTATGAAGAATACGGTCGCTTCTATCCGACCCGTTCCGGTTTCGAAGTCGATAAGTCCCTCGTCGGTGCTCCGCTTAAGGCCAAGGTCGATGCCATTGCAGATATCGCCAAGCCGGGTGCAAAGGTCATGGTTGGTGCAAACGAAAAGACTGTGAAACAACTCCTCACGCTTGACGGCGTGAAGGTCATCTTCGACGACGATTCCTGGATGCTCGTCCGTCCGTCGGGCACGGAACCGAAGGTGCGCATTTATACGGAATGCCGCAACCCGGACGAAAAGGATCCGATGTTCGAAGCTGCCAAGGCTTTGTTCTTCAAGAATTAAGGATAAATTAGTGGAGTGGATTAGGCAATGAAGAAAATTCTAACGGTAATCTTTCTTGCGTGTGCATTTGTGTTCGCGCAGGAAGGCTCCATCAAGCCGGGATTTCAGGCGTTTTCTGGTGCCCTGATCAAGCTGAAAAAAGCGGATAAAGGGTTCCACAAATTTATGCTGAAGGTCGATGTGGCACCTTGGGCGTTCGTCGCGCAAGGTGAAGTTCAGGCCCCCGGTGGAGATTCCGATGTCCTCATAACGGCTCTTTTCGATAGGGCTCTTTACGCTGTGCTCGCTTACATACCGGACAAGATTGCTGCCGGTTCCGATGGCGATGAATACAACGTGGGCTTCTTCGACATGATGCTTTACTATGACGAGGAACCGACTAGAATTCGTAATTTGTCGTTCAGGCTTTTGCCGCCAGCCAATGACAGCTGGGCTCAGGGCATTTTGGATGATGCTTTGCAGTCCGGTTCGCTCTTGGGTAAAATCTGGAGCGGTAAGTACGAACGCGAAATTACCAAAGCTTCTGCCACTCCCATCGACAAGGCGAAACTGGAAGCGATGCAGCGGGAACGTCAAGAGGCTAGGGCTAAAGCTGTTGCCGATAAGCGTGCTCGCGAAGAGGCTGAACGTCAGGCAAGGTATAATAGCGATAAGGTCAAGCTGAAATCGACTTTGGAAGAAAATTCGCTTGATTGCAATAGCCGCAGACTCACCGCCAAGCAGAAACGTCTCTGCAAGATGAACAGGAAATAGAACTTTTTTAAATTTTATCAAAAAAACACCTAGAGGTAAAATATGTCCGGTCACTCCAAATGGGCCACCACCAAACGCAAGAAAGCCAAAACCGACGTCGCTCGCGCTAAGGCTTGGAACAAACTCATTAAGGAAATCTCCATTGCTGCTAAGCTCGGCGGCGGCAACCCTGACGCAAACCCGCGTCTTCGTGCTGCTATCCTCAAGTCCAAGAGCCAGAGCTTGCCGACCAAGAACATCGAAAGTGCTATCGCCAAGGGTACGGGTGCCAACTCCGGTACCGAAATGACGGAACCGCTGTACGAAGGACGCGGCCCGGCAGGCATTGCCATCATGGTGCAGTGCATGACCGACAACAAGGTCCGTACGGTTGCTGAAATCCGTAACATCTTCAACAAGAACAACGGCTCCATGGGCGAATCCGGTTCCGTTTCTTGGGCATTCACCTACAAGGGCGTGATTGTCGTTGACGCTGAAAAGTATCCGGAAGACCAGATCATGGACCTCGTTCTCGAAGCGGGTGCCGAAGACATGAGCACCGAAGACGGCGTTCATGAAATCTCCACTTCTCCGGAAGCTTTCGACGCTGTTTCCAAGGCTCTCGAAGCTGCCAACATCGAAATGATGAGCGCAGAACTCAGCTACGTTCCGAATGACCCGGTCAAGCTCGGTCACGACGACGCCGTGAAGCTCCTCAAGCTCATCGACAAGTTCGAAGACCACGACGACGTCCAGGAAGTTTACCACAACGCCGAAATCGACGAAGCCGACATGGACGCAGAGTAGGTTTGAGGTCGGGCTACGCCCTTTGAGGGGTGAGTTCGGCTCTTGCGAGCCTTTGAGGCTTTGCTAAGAGAGCTCGATGCGAACCGTAAGGGGGGAGCGTGCTCATGGCTCATAACTTTTTCGTGTCATCCTGAGCGGAGCCCGTAAAGGATTCAAATTGTCATCCTGGAGGAAGCCGTAGGCGACCGATAGGATCCAAACCTTTAAAAGCCGATTGCCAAAAGCAGTCGGTTTTTTTGTTTTTTCCTCTTGACCAACAACCAATGACATATTGTCAACACTTTTATTTGAACAGGGTGTATTATAAATCCGCATTTTATGATAAATTATATATTGAAAGAAAAAAGGAGGATCTTATGAATATTCGCAAATTTTGGCGCTTAAGCTGCTTGACTGTCGCATCGCTTTTCTGGACGAGTTGCTCGGATTCTAATTCTGATGCTATGGCGACATTGGGACCGCAATCAATTAATCCTGAATCATCATCGGATGTAAATGGCTCTAGTCCAAGTGCAGAACCTGCAAGTTCGTCTGCTACGCTCGAATCTAGCTCGTCGGAAGCTGCACCACCGTCAAGTTCTGCTGATGTTCCTCCTGCAAGTTCTTCGGAGGCTGCGGCAATCAGTTCTGCCGAAGTCGCAAGTTCTGCTAGTGCTGCAAGCTATGTTTTGGCGAAAGACCCGTCCGTGACTTGCAAGGATAGTACGTATAAACGTAGCAATTGCCCTGAAGATACGCGTGCTTTTACCTGCGATGATTATAAGATTTGGTTAGGGGCTGAAAAGTCTTTGTCTCAAAAAATTTTGACGGAATGGGAAAACAAGCTTCAATCGTGTGGTGCGATTCGAGAACCTGAGCCTGTTTATGGAATTGTAACTCCTGTTTGCTATCCATCTGCTTTTTATGATGCCCCCATGATTAAATGCTCTAACGGTAGTTTATTCAAGAGCTATAAAATCGATGGAAATCTTATTTATGGAAGTGAAGATGAATACAATGAAGCTCATGGAGTTTTCCCTGAAGATTTGGTAAAAAATTGTCCGCAGAGTGAATTTGCTTTGTTTACGGATGTTCTTGCCGATGTGCAGACGACTTTGTACGAAAAACTTTCCAAACAGCTCGAAGAAGATTCTACTTTGACCGAAAAAGGCAAGGAATATTTAGAAAGTCTTCTGGACAATGAAAAGAAAACTTTGAAGGGGCCGTTCTCGCCTTATCTCCCTGTTGATTATACATCGGATGATTGGCTTTTGAAGGAAAAAAGTAGCTATTGGTTTAGCGGCTATATCGCAAAATTCAAAACTTGCGAAGATAGTCCTTCGAAGACTGAAAATTATTTGAAAATTCGCGGTATGATTTTGGCTGAGGCTCTTGACCTTATATCCAAGAACGTAAAAGCTGCAAATTAGAGGTTAGGGAATAGTCATTCTGGAGCAAGGCGAAGCCGCCGCGATAGAATCCATAACGTTGAACATGTCTTCTTGAGTAATGTCACGTAATGTCACCCCGGCTTTATGCCGGGGTCGGTTGATTATAACCGCGGCTCTGCTTCTCTCGTCTAGTTCCGTCCCAGCGTTTCGCGGTAGCTGTGGACGGCATCCTTGTACTTGCTCACGGCTTCTGCGATGCGGTCGGCGAGATCCTGCTGACCCGTCTTGGTCATCATGTAGGCTTCGTCTTCTTCGTTGCTGATGAATCCAAGTTCAATGAGCACGGCTGGCATCATCGCTCCTACGAGGACCATGAACCCTGCACCGCCGACACCTGTTCCCATTCTCTTGATTTTTCCGTCTTCAAAACTGTCGAGCAATTTCTCTGTAAACAGGTAGCTAGTTTGTTTATACTGTTCGAGGCGTGCTTCGAGCTTGAACCATTCCAGCGGTGACAGTTCGTCTTTCGCGTTCTTTTCGCCGTAGAGCGTCGCGACCGCGTTTTCACGACGGGCTATCGCTTTGTCTTCTTCGCTTTCTGGCGCACGCAGCACGTAGAACTGGTAGCCTTGGATAATCCGCTTGCGTTCTTCGCTGGCATCGATGGCGTTACAGTGCAAGCTGATGAACAAGTCTCCGTCCCATTGGTTCGCGAGGTTCGCGCGCTGCCCGAGTTCGATGAATACATCCTTGCTGCGGGTGAGCTTGACGTTGAATCCTTCGTCCGCGAGGTCCTTTCTCAGAAGCTTCGCGACCGCAAGAACGATGTCTTTTTCGTTGGCTTTCTTGCCTTGTGCACCGGGGTCCTTGCCTCCGTGTCCGGGGTCAATCACGATGGTGCGCACTTCGCGGCTGCCAGCAATTTCTTGCTTGGGTGGCTTCGGTTTTACGACAACAGGCGTTGCCGGTTTAGGATCGGCTGGGGGTTCGGCTTTTGCAACAACCGGAGCCGCTGGCTTTGAGGGTTCTGCAACTTTTACAGGAACCGGTTCCGAAGCTACAGGCTTTGTCGTAATCTTTTTGACATCGTTTTCTGCAATCCACAAATGCCCGTTGTCCAGTTGCGGCGCTTGCGTCAGTTGCGATGTGCGACCGTTGTAGGCCATGTATGGAATGCCGACAGCGAACTTGAGCGTGTCCTTTGGTGAAATTATCGTGAACGTCTTTTGCACTGGATACCAGTGGAACGCTCCCTTGATTTCGCGGGCAAGCGTCTCCACATCGACCCTTGCCGATGCGGCGAGGGCGAGGCTGCATGCGGTTAGCAGCAGCGCTAAAATTAGCGATGGGCCTTGGCGGCGCGAGCCATTTCCATCTTGGCGTCGCGGACTAGGATGTCCTGTCGCTTGTCGTGTTGATCTTTGCCTCGGCATATTCCTACTTCGAGTTTTGCAATACGGTTTTTAAAGTACAATTTTAACGGAATGATGGTGCAACCCTTCAATTCCTTCGCCTTGCGCATCTTCTGGATTTCGTGCCTGTGGGCGAGGAGCTTGCGGCGGCGTGCCGGAAAGTGGTTGAACCTGTTCGCGAAAAGATATTCGTCGATATGGGCGCCAACGAGCCAAAGTTCATCCTTGTTTTCGTCGATATCAATCCATGCTTCGCCCAATGTGCATTTGCCATCGCGGATGGACTTGACTTCGGATCCGATGAGCATGATACCCACTTCAAAAGTTTCGTCCACAAAGTAAAGGTGACTTGCCTTTCTGTTCTGGATTACGGGCGTACTAGATTCTTTCTTGGTCATCTTTTGGGACAAAAGCCTCTTTTTCTAAGTCGAAAGGAACCTTATTGATTTTTTCGATTAATTCCTTGCTGGGTTCGAAAACCGGACGCACCTTGGCGGGAATATTGACCAGCTCGCCAGTCTTGGGGTTTCGGGTGCGTCGTTCCTTGCGCTGTTTGTTCTTGAAGCGACCGAATCCACGCAACTCGATGTTGCTACCTTCGATAACGGCATTAGCAACCGCGTCGATGAGACCTTCCACGATGACTTTGGTTTTTACCTGCGTAAAACCAGTCTGGGAAGCGATTTCATCAACGAGTTCCTTCTTAGTTATGTTGGACTGAGTCGCCTTCATGTTAATGAATTTACAATATTTTTTTGCTACCGTTACGTTTTTTTGCTCCATCCGATGCTTTTTTTGTGCATATGGGGCACAGCTTCGTCCAAAGCTTGCTGTAATTCGGGGCAACCTTCGCCAGTGACAGCCGATGTGATGACCACTTTCTGGCGATGTTTCTTGAATTCCTTGATGGCGTTTTCGATGCCGAGGTCGCTCTTGTTGAGGGCTACGACAAAGTTCTTTTCGGCAAGCTTCGGGTGGAAAGCCTTGAGTTCTTCTTTAAGCACCTTGAATTGCTCGTATGCGTTTTCGGCAAAACCGTCGATTACAAAGAGCAACGTGTGCGTACGTTCGATGTGCTTGAGGAACTGGTGGCCAAGGCCCTTGCCTTCGCTTGCGCCTTCCAGAAGACCAGGAATATCGGCGACCACAAAGCTGTGGCCGTTCACCTGCACGATGCCGAGCACCGGTTCGAGCGTAGTAAACGGATAATCGCCAACCTTCGGGCGACCGCTCGAAATCTTGTTCACGAGGCTCGACTTGCCCGCATTCGGGAAACCGACCAAGCCCACGTCTGCCATAAGCTTGAGTTCGAGGAACAGTTCGCGGACTTCGCCCTTTTCGCCCGGCGTGCACTTGCGCGGAGCCTGCACCTTCGGCGTTGCGAAATGCTGGTTGCCCATGCCGCCTTTGCCGCCACGAGCCGCAATCCACTTCTGGCCCGGTTCCGTCAAGTCCGTGAGGATATGGCCCTGTTCGTCCTTGACAATCGTCCCGCGAGGAACGCTGATGATAAGGTCGTCTGCGGATGCTCCGGAGCAGCGCTTGGCGCCGCCCGGCTGGCCGTTCTTCGCCTTGTAAATGCGGGTATGGCCCATATCGAGGAGCGTGGTGTACTGTTCGTTCACCTGCAAAATGACATGGCCGCCGCGACCGCCGTCACCGCCATCGGGACCGCCGAGGGGTACAAACTTTTCACGATGGAAACTGCAGATGCCGTCACCGCCTCTGCCTGAGCGTACTTCAATGGATTTTTCGTCTAAGAACATGCGCCAAATGTAGAAAAATTACAGAGCGTGAATATTATATCACCCATGCGGGAACATAGGAATTTTTCTTGTCGATAGGAATGATGTCGCTCGCAAGACACACGACCGCTCCCGGCCCGATTTCGTTTTTTATTTCTGCTTCTTGGATTGGATTCAGTACGGAGAAATTCTTTATTGCATCTTTTGGTGCTGTGCCTTTCTTGATTTCGATAGGGTAGGCGGTTCCATCGCGATAAATAATAAGGTCGATTTCTTTGCGGTTGGAATCCCTATAAAAATAGAGAGGTGGGCGTTCGCCTGCATTCACGAAGCTTTTGTAAATCTCCATGACGACCCATGTTTCGAAGAATTCGCCACTCATTGCACTGTTTTCAAGAACTTGCGGACTACCCCAGCCCATTAGGTGGGCGCAGAGTCCTGTGTCCGAGAAATACATTCGTGGTGCTTTGATGACCCGCTTGAGAGCGTTGTTGTAGAAAGGCTCGATAAGCGTAACGAGTCCGCTTGAAACTAGCAGCGAAAGCCATGTTTTGGCGGTTGGCCCAGAAATTCCTGTTTCTACTGCGAGTGCGTCGTAGTTCAAGTTTGTGGCCGTGCGTGCTGCAACGACTTTCACGAATTTCAGAAATGCTGCTTCGTCACCGACTTGGGCTAGGTCTCGAATGTCTTGAGTGATGTATGTGTCGAGATAGGACTCGAAATAGGTGCTTGTTTTGACCCGGCTGTTTTCATAAAGACGAGGCATGGAACCGCGGAAAATCCGTTCAAAAATTTCCGAAACACCCATCGCTTTGGAGTGTTGCAGGCGAGGGTGTCGCACTGTCGGGTCTGTTGAAAACTCTTCGGGATGAAATCCGTTTATTTCGCTGTTGCTAAGTCCCTGTATGGGGATTATGCCTGCACGACCGGTCAATGATTCCGAAACATTTTTCATGGTCCTGAACATCTGCGAACCGGTCAACCAAAAATCTCCGTTTTGTTTGCGGTTATCTACAAGTATCTTGATGAATGGGAAAAGTTCCGGGGCGTATTGAACTTCGTCAATAAGGACGGGGGGAGAATATCTTTGCAAAAAACATATATTTGAGGCGTGAGAAAAAAAAACAATTCATGTTTAAAACGAAAAAAGTGGTTTTTATGTCGAATGAAGAATTAAAAAAAGGCTTGGATCCGCTGGTTGTCGGTAATCCTAAAATTCTGGTTTTGGGGTCGCTTCCCGGAGACAAAACGATTGAGGAAAATAAAAAATGCAATAATGGGGATAATAAAGAAAAATCTGAACCCAAGTACTATTGCTGTCCGTCGAATCGATTTTGGAAGGTTGTCGTTGCCCTGCTGGGGGGCAATTATCTTCTGCCGTCTGACTACGAGAAAAGAAAGGAACTCTTAGGGGCTGCGGGTATTGCCCTTTGGGATGTCTATAAAAAGGCGGTTCGTGCAGGAGCGTTAGACTGTAATATCAGGGCCGGGCAGGCCAACAATTTTAGTGAATTGGTCCAATTGCTGAAAGAAAATTCCGGTATCCATACGATTGTTTTTAACGGCGTAAAGGCTTCAAAAGCTTTTTCAGAAAAGATAAGGTTTAAATTGCAAGCCGAACTGAATGACCGGACTTTCAGTTTTTTGTCGTTACCGAGTACTTCGGGGGCTAGCAGGAAGAAGACGAGTGTTTTGGTTCAGGAATGGGTTGCAAAGTTGGGGAATGTATGAAAAGTCTAGTTTTGCTTGGTGCCTCAGCCCTATTTTTATTGTCTGCTTGCGGTGGAGATTCTGAATCGACATCAGGTCCCGCGAAAAGCACTTCTGCTGATATGGAAGTTTCTACTTATGATGGATTGCCTTCATGTGCTGAAAAACGTGAAGGGAAAACCGCTTACGTTAAAGATCAGGAGCAGGGCTATGTTTGCCAAAATGGAAAGTGGGTGGAAGATGACGATGCCGTGATAATTTATTCATCATCGTCAGAAAAAAATCCTCTAGTAAATACTGATTCTTTTACAGATTCCCGCGATGGTAAGAAGTACCGGACCGTGACACTTGGCTATCAAATATGGATGGCAGAGAATTTGAATTATCAAGTTCAGGGGAGTTATTGCTACGATGATAATCCTGCAAATTGCAATGAATACGGCCGGTTGTATGAATATGATGCTGCCGAAAATGCTTGTCCGTCTGGTTGGCATCTGCCTAGTGATGATGACTTTCAAATTCTTATAGCTTTTGTTGGGGGAGAGGACTCCGCAGGAGTGGTGTTGAAATCGACAAATGGCTGGATGCATGACAACAGAGATGCTAATGGCGTGGATAGGTTTGGCTTTGCAGCTCTCCCTGCTGGGAAAGGCTATAAAGGTAAATATTCTTCGATGTTGGAGTCTACTTATTATCGATTGTTGAATGGAGGATGTTTGTATTTGCATTCTGCTCATGTTGATGAATGTGGTGATAATTCTGCTTATTCTGTTCGCTGTCTAAAGGGGAATGTTCGCGAAGAAAAGGCAAGTGCCTATGGAACTTTGGTTGATGAACGAGATGGAAAAACTTACAAAACGGTCAAAATAGGCAGTCAAACATGGATGGCCGAAAATCTCAATTATTATGATGGAGTTGAATTAAATCGCGAAGGAAAGAAACGTTCTTGGTGCTACAATGACGAACCTGATAGCTGTGCCAAATATGGACGTATATACAGATGGTCGGTCGCTATAGATAGTGCTGGTACATTTAGTGAAATGGCCAAGGGTTGCGGTGAAGGTAATCAGTGCAAGATTACCACTCTTCCACGAGGCGTTTGTCCCGAAGGTTGGCATATTCCAGTAGTAGCCGAATGGGAAACTCTCTATTCGGTTATGGGTGAATCGCCTTATGCCATGCAGAAGAAGGGCTTTGAAAAGTGGCCTGAAGCAAATGATGCCTATGGATTTTCGGTTATTCCTGCAGGCTATAAGGGAAAGGGTTTCTATGGATTTGGTTCTGAAGCCGTTTTTTGGAGTGTTGCAGATGATGGTTGTCGTGGTTTTTGGCATGTTGATGCGGATAAAGCCAAATTTGATTCTTATTCTGGTGAGGGTGATGGGTATGTTCGCTGTCTTAAGGACTCGCCGTAATTCCTAATATAATTGGAATATTGTGATAATGTTTCCATGTTGTAAAGAAAAATGAAGGTTGTTTTTATGCAATGGTCACGTCCTATTCTCGCAACTTTATCGCTCCTTTTTGTCGCTTCCTGCGATTCTGGTGATGGCGTTAATGCTTCTTGTAACCCGATAACGGACTCTCGTGATGGGCAGAGTTATTGTACTGTTACGATTGGTTCTCAAACTTGGATGGCGGAAAATCTGAATTATCAAATTGCGGGAAGCTATTGCTATGATGATAATCCGATGAATTGTACCAAGTACGGAAGATTGTATGAATACGATGCCGCTGAAAAAAGCTGCCCTGCGGGGTGGCATTTGCCTTCAAAAGATGAATGGTGGACTCTGTTTGATTTTGTGAATAAAACTTATCCGGATAGTGCCGTGTACGCTCTTTGGGCAAAGGGATTCCGTAATTGGCCCAAAGCATTTGATGCCTTCGGCTTTTCTGTTGTTCCTGCTGGAAATCTTGGAGACCATTGCGGAAATGTGATGTCTCAGCATGGAGGCGGTGAATACTGTTGGCTTGAAGAAAGTGCATTTTTTCAAATACGCGAACCCTCTTGCAACTCTTTTTGCCATCTTGTTTGCATGAGTGATAGCTGCGAGGGTACTTTTTTGCCAAACAATGGCCATGTGGTGGGGGAGGCTCTTTCAGTCCGTTGCCTCAAGGGTGATTTGTCGGAAAATGCTAAGAATTCAACGGATGCGAATGCAAACGTATCTAGCTCAAGTAAGGGTGAATTATCCAGTTCGAGTTCGATGATCTTTGAATACGGAACAATGACGGACTCTCGCGATGGAAAAATTTACAAGACTGTAAAAATCGAAAAACAGATATGGATGGCGGAAAATCTGAAATTTGAGTCCAATAATGCATCGGAACTTTATAGTTGGGCTGTTGCGATGGATTCTGCAGGTGTGTTTAGCACAAATGGAAAGGATTGTGGTTATAATACAACCTGTTCGCCTACGAATCTTGTTCGCGGGATATGTCCTGAGGGTTGGCGTTTACCAACTGGATTAGAATTGAGCTCTTTAGGATATTTTTTATCTGCTAGACATGATATTGAATTGTACCGAAAGCTTGGAATAAAGGCTACTATAGACAGTATGTGTCAAGGCTATGATTTTACAACAAATGATTTAAAATGTCTGAATACATATTATTTGATTGGAACAGACGTGGTTTTTTGGAGTGCAGACGAAATCAGTTCCTCAGCCGCTCGATGTGGAACACTATCATTTCCTGAGGTTATGGATAAGTGCGCTCACCCTATCGATGTTAGTAAATTGGCAAAGAACCAAATTCGATGCGTACAAGATACAGCGACATATACAAAACAATCTTCTTCAAGTGTAACACATCTCTCATCGTCTTCTAAGACCGAAATCAGCGATCCCCAAAGTAGTTCATTCGCGAATGCAATATCGTCTGATAGCAAGCCGGTATCTTCAAGTAGTTTTTTACTATCGTCATCATCGAGCAAGAATAGTGTAGTTGCAGTTTATATCGAGAAAGCTTATGTGTGCATGGAAGTGGATTCTGATAAAGCGTCTAAATTACTAGACCTTGAAGGTACTCAGATTTTGGATAAATGTCCCAAGGGTGGAGAAACGTGTGATTTAGAAGATACTTCTATAGTGACTTATATTTATCCTGGTGCAGTCTTGGATTGTGCCGCGCTTCAAAATAGTATTGCTGAAAAATAAAACAGCTTCGGCTCCGCTGAAAAAATTTTTCGCCAGCCCCAAAACATTGGGCTGGCTTTTCTCTTAAACAAACAGGTCCTTTACCGTTATGACCTTATAGTTGCTTTGGTTTTGGATTATTTTCTTGACTTCGGCAGAAACTCCTTTTCTTGAAAAAATCCAGAAATATTTGTTGTTGCGCTTTATGCAGGGAGCAGAAGCCTGTAAGTCTGAAAGTTCTTTCTCATCGAATGGCTTTTCTGTGTATTTGCATTCGCAAAGAATCGCATTTTCGGAGTCCTGGGCAACGATGCCTATTTCTTCTTGTCGCTTTTCGATGGGATTGTTGCCCCACCATCGCCCAACTTCTTCTGCGAAAAATGGAAGCTCGCCGTTGTAGGCTTTTTCTTTTAAGAACTGTGTGCATATTTGTTCAAATCGGTGACCGATGTATGTGTTCAGATTTTCGGTTGTGAATTCTTTGTTGTAATAGATTACGGGGGAGATTAACCCGTTCAGCATATTAAGGTGTTTGTAGATAAATCTAAAATAAAAAGCGAAGTAGTTATCATCGATGGAGTATAGCGTGTTCCGTGTTTTGACTTTTTCACCTACAGGAGTTTCTGCCTTGATAAAGCCCAAATTTACAAGCACGTTTATGTATTTGGCGATTTTTGCGCTATCTTCCCCAATTTTTGTTTTGATGTCGTTGAGTGTTGATGCTCCTGAATTGATGGCGAGCATGATGTTCTTATAAAAGAACGTCTCCTTGAGTTCCATGCGGAGCAATGTGTCTATTTCGTTGAACAAGTATCCGGTGGTAGATAGACAATTCTTGATAATGTTTTCGCGGATGGAAAGGGAATCGTCAAAAAGAGAAAGATAAAGAGGCATGCCACCGAGGATGGAATAGGCAGTAAGGATTTCTTCGTTATTGTATTTCGGGAAAAATGCTTTAGCTTCTTTGTAGGTGAATGGCTTTAGTTTAAGATTCGCTGTTTTGCGACCATATAGCGGCTTAGTGGAATTATCAAATAATTCTTCGATGACAGAAACTTCTGAACCGCACAAAATCAAGAATATGTTTTTGTTCTTTAGAATTCGGTCGATTGCGTTCTGTAGTCCAGAATCGTACGCAGGATTTGAATTGTATAGATAGGTGAATTCATCGATAATGATGGTTATTCGTTTTGTAATTTCAGTACTCTCGATGAACGAATAGACACTTTGCCATGTTTCGAGTGAATCTAGGAAATCACCCGCATTTAAAACGCGCTTTAACTCCATGCAGAATCTTTGGACATTGTCTTTTTCACTACCTTTGTCAGCGGTAAAGAAAACCGTGTCTTGGTTGTGGTTCGAAGCAAAGTGTGCCAAAAGAAAACTCTTCCCGACACGCCTGCGACCGTGCATAATGAGCATTTCGAATTTTTTAGAAGCACAAAGATCTTCTAGGAAATGGAGTTCTTTTTTTCGTCCGATAAACATTGTATTTACCCCAAAGTTATTTACTAAAGAGTTATTTACTCAAGAGTAAATATAATTAGAGCGATAAAAATTTTCAAGAAATATTTTGGGGTATTCACTAAAAGTGCCTAAAAAAGTGAGTTTTGGTGATTCTGTTAAAACAAATAATCTTTTATCGGCGTGCCCTATGATTTGGCCCATCTGTGCAGATGTCTTGACAAATTGTCTAGAATACGCCCTTGATTTAATGTGACGTTTAGCCCTATATAATATAGATTACATCTAGGTGTAATTCTAAAAAGGGATTAAACATGTTTGTGGGATTTTCTAAGGTTTTTGCCGGGGCAGTCTTTGCTCTTGGCTTTTCGATGTTCGGCACGCTCCATGCGGCTCCGGACCCAAATTTTCACATTTACATTGCGTACGGTCAGTCCAATATGGGCGGCACTGCGGATGCGCAAAGCGCAGACAAGGCGGAGCATCCTCGCTTCAAGATTTTTGCGACACAAAAGTGCTCGGGCAAGGGGCGCAATACGATTGGCGAGGTCTATCCGGCGGTTCCGTCGCTGTTTAACTGCGGGAACACGATTTCGATTGCGGACTGGTTCGGTCGCACGATGGCGGATAGCATGCCCGATGTGACTGTTGGCATTATTCCTGTTGCTGTGGGTGGTGCAAGTATTAAGTTGTTCGATAAAGACCAATATGTAAGCTACCTTTCGACGGCGGAAGGCTGGCTCCAGAACTATGCGAAGGAATACGCTAGCGATGGAAATGTGTATAAGACGATTGTCGATATCGCTAAAAAGGCTCAGCAAGTGGGCGTTATTAAAGGATTCATTTTCCATCAAGGTGAAACGGATGGCGGTTATCCAGATTGGCCTAAAATCGTGAAAAAGACGCGTGACGACATGCTAAAGGATCTTGGCATGAGTTCGGACACGGTGCCTTTTGTGGCGGGTGAACTTTTGCGCGAAGGTTGCTGTTATTCTGACCGCGTTTCTAAGCTCCCCAATACGATGGACAATACTTATTACGCGACGTCGGAAAATCTTGGCGGGAACGGTGTGGACCGTTACCACTTTAACCATGATGCTTACGTGACTTTCGGCAAACGTTATGCAGAACAGATGCTCAAAGCGGTTGTTCGTAAACCAGTGGACCCTGTGCCGCAGCAACCGTTCGGGAAAATTGAAAATGGTGAAGCTGTTGCTGGCGAATCGGCTAACATTCCTGGAAAAATCGAAGCTGAAAATTACGACATCAATGGCGTCGGGAGCGGAAATAATTCTTACAAGGATGATGATTCCGAAAATAAGGGCGGGGCATATCGCAAAGATGGCGTGGATATCGAGGAAATTGCGGATGGCTTCGCTGTGGGCTACACCAATGAAGGCGAATGGCTGGAATATTCCGTGAACGTCAAAGCGACGGGGAATTACACTGTCAAGGCGAGAATCGCTTCGGGCTCGGAAACATCGGGATTCCAGCTTTTGCTTGATGACAAGGAACTTGCATCATCGTTTACTGCACCCAAGACGGGCGAGGACTGGAAAACTTACAAGGATGTCGATGTCGGTGAAGTGAAATTGACTGAAGGGAAACACGTTCTTAAAATTCTGATTACTGGAAATTATGTAAATATTGATTGGCTGGAGTTTGCTGATAAATCGTCGTCGCGTATTGCTGGCAACGGTTTGCGTATGAATAATGAACCCCGTAATTACATGGTCTTTGACCCGATGGGCGTTTGCGTTGGAACTGTTCGTGCGTTGAATGCAAACGAGGCAATGCAACAGGCGAAAATGAAAGTTAAAGGAATGAAGAATTTGTACGTGAAAGCAAAGTGACTTTAGCATCGTCATTCTGACGCCGAAGGCGGATATACGATACTTGGCAACTCGTTGCCTTAGTAGAGTTAAGCTCTTTGGGCTAGAATCCAGTGAAGTCTTGAAAAAACAAAAGGAGTGTGAGATGAAAAAGTGTTTTAACAAGGTTTTAATCGCGTTGAGTTTGTTTGCTGTGTGTGCGTCTGCTGCGGTTGATCAGTGCAAGCCGATTGGCTGGGCGACACGTTCGGGCCGCACTTCGACTGCTTTCGAGGTGACTGGTGGCGGGAATGTTGCTCCCATTACGGTGACGACTTTTGCCGATTTGCAAAAGTACGCGAAGGATTCATCGCCGCGTGTGATTTACATCGATGGCACGCTTGGCGATGGCTGGAGCGGAACGACGGGTAGCCGATTGAACATTACTGCATCGAATAAGACGATTATTGGGCTTAAGCCGGGAACGCTCTTGAAAGCTCCCATCCATATCACGAGCAAGGCTTCGAACATCATCGTTCGCAATATCGTGATTCAAGGCCCAGGAAGCAATGCTGACCAGGCGTGGGACAACCTCACGATTGAAGGCGGGGCGAAGAACATTTGGATTGACCATTGCGAATTCTGGGACGGTCAAGATGGTAATGCCGACGTGGTGAAAGGTTCTGATAACGTAACATTTACGTGGTGCATTTTTGGTTACAAGAAAAAGAGTACGCACAACCTCTCGAACCTCATTGGCAGTTCCGATAACGAGCCTGAGAGCGAAGGCAAGTTGAATGTCACGTACATGTTCAACTGGTGGAAAGCGGCGAACCAGCGCAAACCGCGTTGCCGCTACGGAAACGTTCATGTGGTGAACAACCTTTTGACAGGGGACGCTAGCATCACGAATGGTACAGATGTGCTTGGAATTTCGGCGGGCCACATGTGCAAAGTGCGCACGGAACGCAACGTGTTCATTAACGAAGCGAATCCGATTTATATGGGGAATGCAAACGGCACGGGCGTGAACGAAGTCATCGACAACATTTTCACGAACTGCTCTGGCAATACGAAAGGAACGGGAACGTCTTTCACGCCTCCGTATGAATACACGAGTTTTATGCTCAAGGCAAGCGAAGTCGAAGCCGCTGTGAAAGCGAATGCGGGTGCTACGCTCAAGAGTCCGACGGAATGCGATGCGAATTATGTTGAACCGCCGCCACCGGCACCGGATAAGCAGTATCAAGCCGAAAAAGGCGTGATTACCGGTGGCGTTTCCGAAAGTAGCAATGGCGGCTATCATGGCGACGGCTACGTGAATTTTGACAAGGGTGGCAATGTTGTTGTGCCTGTAAATGTTGATGTGGCTGGTGAATACAAACTTGAAATTGATTTTGCAAATGGTTCTAGCGAAAGCAGGAGTCTTGTGATTTCTTCAGGAATGGATTCTGTGACATCTGTATTTGAAATGACGAGCGCTTGGGGTGTCTGGAAAACGCAGGAGGTATCGCTTAAGCTTTCTGCTGGCGAAAATGCTGTTAAGTTTGCAACCCTTGCCGACAAGGATGGCCCGAATATCGACCAGTTTGATGTGGCTCTTGTGAAGGCTATTGAAGATAAACCTGATACATCGAAGGGCGATACGGTGAAGAAAGATACTACTGTTAAAGATACTTCTAAATCGTTTATTATTGCAAAGTCTGTTCCTGCATTGGCTCAGCGGAGTGATTGTCAGGTTAGTTTATTCGATGTGAAGGGCTTGTTGGTGCGTCGTATGAATGTAAAGTTTGCGAAGATAAATGATATTGCGTGGATTACGCGTGGATTGTCTGCGGGTATTTTCGTAATGCGAGTGATGGCTCCTGGCGTAGATCGACGAACTTTCATTGCTGTAAAGTAGCGATGCAAATTGTCCCCTTAGATTTTGGAAGACTATAAATTATGAAAAAACTCTCGTGCTATGGCGCGAGAGTTTTTATCTTTAATGGTTTTGCTTTGTATGTGTTCTAGCAAACTATGCTTTACTTGTAAAGCAAAGCGAACACCATGCCAGGTCTAAAGTACTTACCAGCGGTGTACTTCAAGGCGGTGCTGTGGAGGAGCGTGAAGAGCTCGTTCACATCGACCTTGTTAGCCTTGGCAATGGCACCGAATGATTTCGTGAAGGCGGCGAGATTGCGCGGGAGCTTCGGGCTGATGCGGCTATCGGCAAGGAGGGCACCTTTCTTCAGGAGTTCCTTGTGCATCTTGTCGGCGGCAGCAGCGCTGAGGCCGAACTTCGCGACGAGAGCTTCCGGGTGGAGGCGGCAAGAACCGTTGAATCCTTCCGGTGCAGCAAACGGAACGCGTGCTTCGTCATAGAGGTTTCCGATCATGGAATCGGCGAGCACGGAGGCTTCCTTTTCCAAACCGTGGAACATCATGGCGGTCATGATGCTGTACTGAATACCGATCCAAACGTCGTGTGCCTGGAAGTTGAATTCGTCGAGCGGAGAACCGTCCTTACGAACAAGGTTTGCGGCGCCGATGAGCGGGCTGTTGGCCTTATAGTTCGTATTGAAAATTCTGAGCAAGTTAGACTTTGCCTTAGCGCTGTCGGTAATCGGTTCGAGGTCGAGCAAGCGGAGGTAAGTGTCTGCAAGCATCGTATCGGCGAACACGTCGTCGCTGTCGTTAGCAATCTTTGCTTCCCAGCTCTTGGTGAAGGCTTCCTTGCACTGAGCCGTAATCCAAGCCTTCTTGAGGCCGCGGAGTTCGTTCTTGGAAAGGTCTTCGCCGTCCGGGATTTCGCCTGCGCAGAGCCATTCGTTGATGGCCTTCACGCCAGCGTTCGGATCTTCCGGGAGTTCCAGAGAAACCTTCACAGCTTCGCGGAGTTCAGCGTACTTTTCGACGTTTAAGTCCTTCATTTCCATCGGGGTCACGAAGAAGCGGAAGTAGCCTTCGTTTTCGTCCCAGAGCGATTCGGTAAATTCCTTGTTGGCTGCTTCGGACTTTTCGTTCCACTTGGCAGCTTGTTCGTTATCGCCGAGGAGTTCTGCAATCTTTGCTGCAGCGCGGAGGCCAGCAATCCAGAGGGAACCGCAGTAAACAGAGATGCCGTAGCTGCAGAGGTTGTCGAACGTATCGTCCGTACCGTGCGTGAGCGGGAAGTTTTCGCCCGGGTTCACCATTTTTTCGAGGTATTCCATGGCGGCGTAAACAGCTTCCTTGCAATCAGCGAGGCACTGCATGTCCTTCGTCTTGTGGTAGTGGCGGTAGACCATGAGCACGTATTTCGGAGCGAGGTCCTTCCATTCCTTAACGTTGTGCCAGTCGTAGGCATCCGGTTCGGCGTCGAAGGGGCTACCGAGGTCGTGAATCACAGCGCCACGCACAGCGCGCGGGCCTTCGAGCTTCGGGTCCGGGAGGTCGGCGTAGGGGAGGTTCACAAATTCGTGGTGACGGCGACGGTTGTTGTTCACGGCGAGGATTGCATCACCAAAGCGCTTCATCACAACGCCATCGAGGCGCGGCATGAGGGCGAGCAAGCTAAAGCTGCCGTAGAAGTAAACGTCGAGAGAGTTGAAGAACGGATAGTCGGCGCATTCGCGAACCAAGAAGCGGTCTTCCTTGTCCCACACCGTGGCTTCGGCGAGGAAGCTGAGCGTGTTGATAGCGAGGCTCTTGAATTCGGCCTGCTTGGCGGCTGTCT
>Ga0129307_1001738_pt1 | contig 21047 bp, 18 predicted proteins | sample P1105metagenome_FD_94437 | JGI IMG/M metagenome (GOLD analysis project Ga0129307, IMG submission 94437) | Capybara group fecal microbial communities from Wisconsin, USA - P1105 metagenome | ecosystem: Host-associated > Mammals > Digestive system > Large intestine > Fecal | place: USA: Wisconsin... | reverse complement strand
GCGGCTTAGTAAGGACCCTTGCAGGTGGCAGATCGACGTGCGTGCCCTTGCACGCCGCTAGTATTGTAGGGCTACGCCCGTATATGAAGAACCGCCGGCTTCGCCGGCGGGTCACTTTTTTGTTTGCTATGAAGAAATATCTTAGACGTTCTTTACGCAACGGACCGAGACTGCGTCGGATCTGTACACGCCTTCGATGTCGATGGAATTGTTTGTGATGCTCAGGCGGTATGCGTTTGCGTTGCCGTATTCGTCCTTGCACCAGAAGCGGGCGCGCCTGCCGAAATGGCAGAATGTGCCGTTGTCGAAACGGTAGCCTGCCGGGAGCGCGAAAAACCCGAACGAATCCTTGCCGGGCTTGTGCCAGAAGCAGGCGCTACGGAGTTCGCTACCATCAGTCTTTGGATTTAAATTACTTAAAAGAGTTTCCCATTCCTTTGTACTTGGAATGTGCCAGCCTTCCGGGGCTATGCCCTGGTAATTCTTTTCCCTCATCTTGTGGTACATTTCGAGGTCTCTAGCTAGGGTTTGTTCGCTAAATTCGGGTGGAATGTTTAGCGCAGATGTCCAAGTGTAGAGGCGTCCGAATCTGCTTACGTTGATTTCTTCGTTGTCGGGAGCATAGCTTCCTTCGGCTTTATAGCGCAAATTGTCAACCATCCATTCCTGGTCGCCGATTTTGACGGTACGGTATGTTTCGCCATCGCGTGCGTCAGTAAATGTCCCGTATTTGAATTTCTCCGTGTTTTTCGCGAGGCATTCGCTGGGCGAAATGGTGTTCTTTGCTTCGGGCGATTCGTGCTGGGCCGCATTGCAGACTCTCTTACCTAAAAAATAAGACGAGATGGCGACGATTGCGATTACAATAATTATGAATAGAATAAACGATATATGCATATTTGTCTCCTATCTTAAATGCTCTGTACTAGAATTCCGATCCAGGCGTGACCTGAAAAATCGGTTTCCCCACGTTTTTGTTTAATGTATAATAAAAATTCAAAAAAAACAAATTTTTTTTAGAATTTTGTCGTTAAGAACAGACGATTCTTTTGATGATGCGTACAACGGTTTCCATTCCTTCGACGGTGACGTGTTCAAAGGGACCATGATAGCCGTATCCGCCAGTGCCGAGGTTTGGGCAGGGGAGCCCCATAAAACTGAGCTTTGCGCCGTCGGTTCCGCCACGGACGGGGTCGCTTGTGGCGGGGATTCCGACGGATTCGATGGCGGCGCGGGCGCGTTCGAGGACTTCGGGCGTCTTTTCGATGACTTGCAGCATGTTGCTGTAGGAATGCTTGAGTTCGAGCTCGACAACGGAGCCGCCGGCGCGGTTCTTTTCATTTTTTGTAAAAGGTGTGCCGCCGAATTTCTTGTTGAAATCTTCTGCTATTTCCTTGAGGTAATTTTGGCGGTCCTCGAATCGAATCTGGTCGTGGTCGCGGACGATGTAGCAGAGCGTTGCTTCTGTGACGTCGCCTTGCATGTCGGTCAGGTGGTAGAAACCTTCGCGACCTTCTGTGGTGGCGGGGGTTTCGTTCGCGGGGAGTGCCATTGCGATTTCTGCGGCTATGAGGCTTGCGTTTTTCATTATGCCTTTTGCCTCGCCGGGGTGCACTCCTTTGCCGTGGATTTTGAACGTGGCGCTTGCGGCGTTGAAGTTTTCGTAGGCGATGTCGCCTTCGTAGCTGCCGTCAACGGTGTAGGCGTATTTTGCCTTGAAATAGCCGAGGTCCAGGCGGTCTGCACCGCGTCCGATTTCTTCGTCGGGCGTGAAGCATATCCAGATGTCGCCGTGGCCGGAGAGGTTCTCGTAGCCGCGGCTTTCGGCGTGGCGGTCGGCTTCGATGAGTTCTTCCATGGCCGTCACGATTTCGGCGATGCCCGCTTTGTCGTCTGCACCGAGGAGCGTCGTGCCGTCGGTGGTGATGAGCGTGCGGCCCTTGAGCCACTTGAGCGTGGGAAAGTCCTCGACTTTCAGCGTGGCGCCGGAGCCTTTGAGCGGGACGTCTTCGCCGTCGTAGTCCTCGATGATTTGCGGCTTGGGATTTACGCCCGAAAAGTCCGGCGATGTATCCATGTGGCTGATGAAACCTATCGGGGTGTCTTTTTCACGCCCTGCGGTAGCGGGCAGGAGCCCATAGACGTAACCGTTTTCATCCATTTTCACTTGCGAAAGTCCGATGTCTTCGAGTTCATTGGCCAAATACTTGGCAAGTTCGAGCTGCTGGGATGTACTTGGACAGCTTTCGCTGGATTCGTCCGAGGTTGTGGTGAAACTGACGTACTTCAAAAAACGATCTAGGATATTCATAATCTGCTAACTCCCCCAAAAAATTAATAAAATAACGGTTTCCCTTAACACATATATAATTTATCTTTTTTTATGGTAAATGAGAACTTTCAGACGATATTTTGTTGCGAATTTGTGCGGACATTGCGAAACTCAGATGATGTTTGAACTGTGCTATGCATTTTTGTTGTGGTACCTATAAAACAGGAAGTTAATGAAGTTTTATAGGTACCAAAAAAAACATTTTTTATTCCGTACCTATAAAAGCCGAAAAATCAGCTTTTTATAGGTACGCTTTCCTGTTTTTATGTATAAATTAAGCATGAAATTACCTATAATAACTAAATTTTCCATTTTTTATAGGTATAATCTCAATAGAATTTGCCTGATTTGAATAGAAATGACCTGTTTCATACCTATAAAAGCGTATGAAACGATAAATTTATAGGTACAAACCTCAGAAATTTCTTAAAAAAAGATGCCATTAGCCTCAAAATGAAAGAATTTAAGTTTGTGTTTGACCGATAACTATCTACCAATAGCCGGTAACGAACAACCGCAGACCAATAACTGTTGACTAACTGCCAATAATTATAATTTTTAAATTTTATGGTAACACTTTTTACTCTCTCAGGTGTTACATAAGCGTGAAAAGCCCAGAAACCCTAAAAAAAGCAGGATTTGCGAAGATTTACGAGACGTATGCGCCGATGGTCTATAGGCGTTGCTTGCAGTTGCTTCGGGACGATGCCGAAGCAAGTGACCTTATGCAGGATGTTTTCGTGCGGATTTACTCCGCGTCGGAGCGCCTGGATATGCAGTCGCCGAGCAGCCTTTTGTGGAATACGGCAACGAGGCTGTGCCTGAACCGTATCCGTGACAAGCGCCGCCGCGGTCTGGACGTAGATTCTTCGAACTTGCTTTTGACTATCGCTTGTGCCGAAGACGAGCATGATGATTACGAAACGAAGAATGTGCTTGCCCGTCTTTTTTCGAAGGAGCCGGAATCTAGCCGTACGATTGCAGTGCTGCATTACGTTGACGGCATGACTCTCGAAGAGACTGCCCGTGAAGTGGGGCTTTCGGTGAGCGGTGTGCGCAAGCGTTTACGTGGGTTGCAGGCCAAAGTTAAAACTCTGGAGGTAAAGTGATGATTCCCGATTGGAAATTAGAACGATTCCTGACCGGCGATTTGCCGGAAGAAGAAATGCGCGAGATTCGCGAACTCGAAGTGACGGACGAGATGCTTGCCCGGCGCATCGAAATGCTCCGCGAAGACAATAAGGCGATTTTGAACAAGTTGCCGTTCGAAGCTTTGGCCGGGAAATTGGCCGACGCGGCGGAAACGGCGAATGTGGTGAACACGGCATCGCGCTTTAGACTTTTGAAGTTGGCCTCGGCGGCCGTGCTCGTTTTGTCGGTTGCCTTGGTGGCTTTCTTTACACAACGCGAAACCGTGGTGACGGGCGCAAATGTCGGTAGCGATATCGCGGTGGCCAACGACGCCCAAAATACGCAGGTCGCACTTGCCGAAACGCCGTCGGATACGCGAATCAAGGGGCTCGACGCCCGCATGGAAGTCTGGAAAAAGACGGAGGCGGGAATCGTGCAGTTGCAGGACTTGGATGAAGTCCGCGAAGGCGATGAAATTCAATTGCGCTATGCCGTCCCGGAAAAATGCTATGGTCTCCTTTTTAGCATGGACGGCAATGGCGCTTTGACTCTTCACATGGGCGATGGTGCCAAGGCGATTGAACTCGCTCCGGGCAAGATGAATTCGCTCCCGTTTGCATACAAGTTGGATGATGCTCCGTATTTCGAAAAGTTCTTCTTCGTGACTTCTCCGAAGGAATTTACGGTTGAAGAAAAAGATGTCGATCAGTTGCTTAAGAGAAGTGACGTTAAGGTAATCGGTTTTACTCTCAAGAAGGCGGGTAAGTAATGTTTATGATTTCGAATAAAACATTTGGTGTATTGTCTGGCTTGTCTTTTGCGCTGCTTTTTGCTTTGCTCTTTTTTGCGGCTAATGCGAATGCGGCAACAGAATCGGGACGTATCAACCGTTACGTGGTTGCCGTGAGCGCAAACAACGGCGGTTCTGTCCGTCCGATGTTGCGCTATGCCGAAAGCGATGCTCGTTCTTTTGCCAAAGTGCTCAAGGAAATGGGGGGCGTGTTGCCGCAGAATGTAATTCTTGTGCGTGAACCTTCCGTGGAAGCGTTGCAGAAGGAATTCTCGAATCTCGACGCCAAAATTTTGCAGGACAAGAGCTCTAACGGTCGTGACGAAGTGCTTGTTTACTATAGCGGTCATGCCGATGAAATGGGACTCCGCTTGGGCGAAGAAACTTATACGTGGAAGGACTTGCGCAATCGCATTGATGCGCTCAGTGCCGACGTGAAAATTGCGGTGATTGACGCCTGCGGTTCTGGCGCCATTACCCGTGTGAAGGGCGGTAAGGCGGTGCCCGCGTTCATGGTCGATCAGAGCAGCGACATGAAGGGGTACGCTTTTATCACGAGCAGTACGCAAGACGAATCGAGCCAAGAAAGCGACAAGCTCAAGGGTTCTTTCTTTACGCATTCGCTAGTGAGCGGGCTGCGTGGCGCAGGCGACTTGAGTAGTGACGGTAAGGTGACTTTGTCCGAAGCGTACCAGTTTGCGTTCAACGAAACTTTGCAGAAAACGGAAACGACGCTGGGCGGCGCACAGCATCCGAGCCGCGATATGAATCTTGCCGGAACGGGTGACGTTGTGATGACGGATTTGCGTGCGACTAGTGCAGGGCTCGATTTGGATGAAAGTGTATATGGACGCTTGTATATCCGCGACGAGAATGGCGAACTTGTGGCGGAACTCAACAAAAAGCGCGGACATGCGATGAGCCTTGGACTCCCGGCGGGGCGTTATGCGGTGAATCTCCAGCAAGATTTGGATTATATGGGCGCAAGTGTCGTACTTTCGAATGGCAAACGCGAGAAGGTTACGCTTGGCAGTTTCAAGAGCGTCGTTGCGGAACAGACGGTGCTTCGCGGAGAAATAGGTGGCAATAGGAACTGCACAAGCGGCGACCATGTTGCTTGTTCGCTGGATTCTTTGGACCATAACGGAAAGTTCCGTACGACATTTCATGTTATCGATAAAGATTCTTCGCCGCGTAAGGGCTTGCAGTTGGGATTGCTTGTGGCACAGACAAATGATTACATGTTGGGCTCGCAGGTTAGCTTGATTGCGAATATTGCAAAAAAAGAAATGCACGGTTTGCAGGCGGCGACTGTCGTGAACGTGGCGAAAGACCATTTTGAAGGGGCTCAGCTTTCTTCTGTGGTGAACTATGCGGGCTCTTTAGATGGTGTTCAGGTCAGTTCTGCTTTGAACTTGACAAAGGACAAGTCTTCGGGAGCGCAAATCGGTATCGTTAACGTCGCTGCCGATACGCTTGATGGTGTGCAGGTCTCTGCGGGCGTCAATTATGCCAAGGCGACTGATTTGCAGGTAACCGCTGGTGTGAATGCGGCGCTTGCTGCAAAAACGCAGGTTGTTGCGGGTGTCAACTATGCCACAAATTCTAAAATTCAGGTAGCGGCAGGTGTGAATGCGACCCACGTCAATGAGAAAGTCCAGGTGGGCGTTGTCAACTACGCGACGAAAGAAAAAGGCCGCCAGTGGGGTATTGTCAACGTTTGCGCTCACTGCGAAAAGTCTCCGGTCGGTATCATCAGCATCGTCGGGAACGGTGTGTGGAGCGTGACCCCTTACTTGAATGAAATGGGTGCGCTCGGAGGATCGATTCATCTGGGAACGGCCTATTTCTACACCAACTTGGAATGGGCCGCATTCTTCAAGAAAGGGCATGTCTTTAAGGAATTTGAAAAGTTCTATGAACATGGTGTCGGTATTGGAACCCAGTTCGGCAAGTACGGAAGCCACTTTGAACTCGAATACACGTTCTTCAATGTCTATGACAAGTTCCGTCTTGATGATGATGGCAAGTTCGGGTATCATCACCGTGGCCGCGTGGGCTATGTCTATCAAGTGCTCCCATTCTTAGGCCTCTCGGTAGGCGGTACGCTGAACTTGACTAGTGAAGGGTATTTGAACAAGCTATTGCTCAAACCGCTTGGCGATTACCACGACGACGTCAGTTGCGAGAATCATAAGGGACGTTGGTGGCCCGGCTTCTATGCTGGCCTCACCATCGGACGATTTTAGAGTATGAACAAAGGCCATTAAGTATCATTTTGTGTCTTTATGATACGAATTTGTGGAATCCAGTGAACTTGCAGCTGGGTTCCGCTTTTTATAATGGCTCAGAAGGACCGAGTTTGATTTTCGTTAAATATTTAATAAGGTAAAAAAGATAAATTTTTTTTGAGTTTTATGGTAACACTTTTTGTACCTTAAGGTGTTCCATTGGGGAAAGGAATTGAATTTGTAATGAAGTTTATATTGAGAATAGTGGTTCTTGTTTCTTTTGTGGTTGCGTTTGCCGCAGCTCGCGAAAGTATTATCTTCAATGGAATTGTTCAAGATGACTCGTTTGAGGCTGGTGAAAAGCTGAATGTCGAGATTCTCGAAACGGGGGAGGCGCTGCAGACAACTGTGGGTACACCTTTTAGTGTGGTGCTCCCGGAAGATACGCTTTGGAATGTTTGCGTGACAAATTCGGATACAGCTGGCGCCGAGAAGGAAAAGTGTTACAAGCTGATTTACCTCGGAAGCGATAGCACGTTTAGTCAAACATTAGGCGAGGCGTTTGCCTTAGATGAAGAAAGGGTAGGCGATGTTGCCGAAGCGAAGGATTCCGTGAAGTCTTCAATGGATTCGAGTGCCGTTCAAGACGAAAATATCGATGCGCTCCTTGCTGCGGGCAGTACAAGCTCAAAGGTGACTGAACTGAAGAAAGTCGTGGTGCAGTTGCGTCGCCGTCCCAAGCGCAAACCGGGTGAATCTGTTGTCTCTGCGAAGTCCATCAAGCGCATGCCGGGTCTTGCCGAAGCGGATGTTATCAAGAGCATCCAGGCGCTTCCGGGCGTTGTCGCCAGTTCCGATTTCAGTTCCAAGATTTACGTGCGCGGTGGAGCCTCTGACCAGAACTTGTTCCTGTTCGATAACGCGGTTGTCTATTCGCCGGTGCATTTCTTTGGCTTGTTCAGCACGTTCCTCGTCGAAGGCATTGACGATGTACAGTTCTACAAGAGTGGATTCCCGGCGCAGTACGGCAACCGCTTGAGTTCCGTGCTCAAGATGGATGGACGTGCGGGCGGTCAGGATTCTGTGGAAGAATGGTTCAGCAAGTCGAGCATAAAGATTAGCACGTTTGCCGCTCAACTCCATACAGAAGGTCATAAGGGACCGGCTCGTTGGGTGCTTGCTGGCCGTACAACTTACATCGGCTACGTTCTCGACTTGTGCAATGCTATTGGACTTTTGGATTTGGATCTGGATTACGAGTTTACGGATTTGCAGGGAACGTTTATGTACGATTTCTCGAAAGATACTCGTCTCAAGTTCAGTTATTACATTGGTAAGGATAAACTAGAATTTGACCCGCTTTACATGGATTGGGGAAATATCGCAATTCCGCTCGGAATTTACCATCGCATCAATAACGATTGGGATTACAATGCGACGTTTGCTTATAGCAAGTTTTATCAGACGATGAAAATTAGCGACCTCATGTCGATTGAAATGCTCCTTTATTCGTTTGCAGGTAAACAGTGGCTGAATTATCGCGGTATCGACAATCACACGGTGACGTTGGGCTATGAACTGGAATACGTTTACGAACGTTATGAGGAAAAAATGGCGTCGATCGGTGTGGCGGATATCGAAAAGACTTTCCATCATGTGGCTTATGTGCAGGATGCATGGAAACTTTCGCCGGATTACTTGTTGCAATACGGCTTGCGTCTTAATTACCAAACGGCTTCGAAACATTTTGGCGTAGAACCGCGCGCCTCGCTGACTGTCAATCTCGATGATTCGAAAACGTTGGAACTTTATGGCGGCTACTATTTGCAGTACATGAATTCGATTGTCTATACCGATCAAGAAACGTTGAACGAATTTTATTATCCGGCAACGACAACGACGGACGGTAAGCATGTCAAACCGGCGTCTTCGTGGCTGTTTGCGGCAGAGTATAGCCAGCGTGATCTTTTTGAAGGTTATGATTTTACTGCTGGTGTTTATTACAAAACGCAAAGCAATTTGAATACATTCGCGATGGAAACGGACAGTAGCGATGAATCGTCTTCGAAGGAACTTGTGCTTGCTGATAATTTCGGAACGGCTGATGGATATTCCTTTGGTTATGAACTTTCTCTTCGTAAAGATAAAGGCTGGTGGTTCGGTGGAATCAACTGGAGCCAAAGTATAAGCGTGGCCCGCTCCAATGACGGTAGCAAGCCGTATTTCCCGAGTTGGCATCAGCCGTACGCATTAAAACTGGATTTAGGTATCAACTGGAAAGGCGACGAAGACGCTCTTTGGAAGCATAAGAAAAAAGGTCGTTATTTCCGCTCGTCCTTGGCGCTCAAGTATTCGTCGGGCATGCCGATCAGTGAATACAAAGGATATTATTTGCAACAAGAGATTGGAACGCAGAAGTATTCAGATGATATCGTTGTGCTTCCGGGAAGCCGAAATGCGGGCCGCCAGACAGATTATTTCAGAATCGACTTGAAAGCCATTGACTTTGGTCGCGAAGGCAAGTGGAATTTCAGCTGGACGATTATCAATTTGACAAATCACGACAATATGTTCTTTACTTTCTACGATACGCGCAAGAATCCTCCGAAGAAAACAGAAATTTCTCAGTTCCCTTTTTTACCGATTATGTTGAATTATGAATACTATTTCTAGACGAAAGACGAGTGTGCGTCATCCTGAGTATCGCGAAGGATCCAGTGCATTTTTATTGTGCATCCTGGCGGTACTTTTGGTCGCTTGCGATTTTCATGGCCCGTGGGAATACTATCCCGAAGAACGCGATGTCTATACGGGCATTTATACGTACGGGTATATTCTCGCAAACGATGAGACTAAAGTTTGTTTTTCAAAAGTGTATGAACTGGATGAAAATTCATCTCAGAATTTCGAATTCTATGATAGCGCTTACGTCACCGTTAGTGGTTTGTTTAGGGAAAATTACCGTGATAATCTTATAGATACGACCATTAAACTTTATAGTGACCAGCCGAATTGTTTTGTGGAACGCCACTATAAGGGGGTTATCGGTGAATCTTACTCATTGAACGCTTATTTTGAATGGGATAGTTCGGGACACAAGGCCAAGTCCAGATTCAAGGCGGTGGCGACAATTCCGAATGAAATTACGGTCAAAGGAATGAACGTTCCTCAACAGGACGGATCTTACAAATGGATTGAAAATCCACGCAATGATACGACGAAAAAGTGGTATCCTGTTATAGATTTTACATTAAAGTTTTTGGAATATCCGATGGATATGGAATTTGTGAAAGTTGCCCTTGATTATGATAAAACCGTGTGGGGCGTCCTTTCTATCATGAACTATGATATAGAAAATGGAGAATCGCAAAACACAACTATAAATCATATGTTTAAGGGAATAAAGGATGCAGATGAAGATGGGTATAGGGGAATCGCCATGCACGACCCCTTGGAGAATCAGCAGAATCTGGGCTATATGTCCAATCGCACTATTGCTGGAAATAAATCGCTTGACACGCTTTATTTGATGAATATGATGCTTCCCATTGGCGAAATTTCTGTTGATTTGTATGCGACAGATGAATCGTACATTGATTATATGGAGAAGGTAAAACAATCTGTTTCGGACTCTCGCTTTATTCCTGAATCGAATATCGAAAATGGCATGGGCGTGTTTAGCGGAATGACGAAAACGACATTGCAAATAGAAATTACGGGGGAAGGCGTTTCCTTTTTCCATATTGCAGATCGTAACTGCGCAGATAAAGAAGGTGATGACTCCGATAGTTGGGATTCTCGCGGATGCAGGCTTTATCAAGATGTGGTCTGCTCCGGTGGAATACATGAGTTGATGGGAAGAGATCAGTGGATGTATGATGCCGATTTAATAACGGCAAACGAACGTGCAGCTGAAATTTACAGGGATTCTGTTTATAATAGAAATCACAAACCTTGTTATGCATCTAACGTAAAAGCAGCGATGATGCTTGATACAACAAAATGGTCCCTTTTCTTACCGGATTCAATCAATGCAGAAGATAAGGCGAATGCGTATGCCGATGGATTGAAACGTTATTGCGTAGCGAGTAATTTTGAAAGTAACCACATTGCTGATTGTTCTGCGCTCGAAAAGGATTGTATCGAAAGTCCGGAGAAGACCAACTGCAAGGAATATCTGTGGCTTTGGTGCGCTGACCGTGGCTGGAATTTGGAAAAGTATGGACAGTGCCGTTCGGCTTTTGTGAGCCGCTATTATCTCCAGAATTTGAAATCGAGTATTTTGCATCGTGAAGTGGAAAAAGTGTGCGATGATTATTATAGCGAAATGGTTACGATAAATTTTGATTCTTCGTTCAGTATTTTGATGTGTAAAAACTGGTGTAAAGTTAAGGATGGTCGTGTAGAATGCCAATAAATGCGTTTTTTTGAAAAAAGTTTCCAAGACGGTAACATTTTTTCAGGACTTGGGTGTTTTAATAATGTAATTTAGATACAACTTATTTGGAATAGATATGAAAAGATTGAATATATTGCCTTTGGCACTTTTGGTGTTCTCGCTTTCGGGAGTGGCCTTTGCGGACTACGATTCCGAAATTCGCGACCTGAAAATGCAAAAGGAAAAGCTGAATTCTGAAATCAAAAATTTGAATACGAGAATTGCTGCGACAGATTCGATGTTGCGGGCCGATGCTTCTCGGCAGAAGATGCTTGAACAGCGGTACAAGGCGGATACGGAACGCCGTAATTCGGAAATTGATAGTTTGAACGTAAAGATTCGCAAGGTAGCTTCGAATCTCCAGCAAGAACGTAACAAGCAGGCGCGTGCAAAGAACAAGAGCGAAAACGTGGCTGCAAAACGCAGGGCCATGCGCCAGGAACTGGCGAAAATCAGCAAGCAGTTGGAAATGCAGATTTCGCAGACGCTCCCATGGGAACGCGACAAACGCCTGGATCGTGCAAAGTCTTTGACTCGTGAAATCGAAAGCGGCAACGTGACCGAAGAAGAAGCCTTTTCTCGCTTGAAGTCTTTGCTGAATGAAGAAATTAAGTTCGGCGATGAAGTGGCTGTGGTCAATAGCCCACTCACTCGCAAGAACGGCGAAATCGTGAATGCGTCGGTTCTCCGCATTGGCAACCAGTGGATGGTCTATGTCGATGAAAACGGTGTGTCTTACGGCCGTCTGGAACGCAAACTTGAAAATGATAAAATTGTTTACGAATGGAATGAAGAGTTGAATCTTGAGGAGCGCGCTGCCGTGAAACTTGCGATTGATGTCAAGCAGGCGAAAAAGCCGCCTCAGATTGTGAATTTGCCTGTAAGTTTGTCTGTGGTGGGAGGGGATAAGTGATGATTTTAGACGAAAGGGAAAACGTCATTCCGAGTCCCGGAACGGAGTCCGGGATAAACTCCGCGCAAGTGAAGTCGAAGGATCTAGTGCAAGGCGAGCGTCGCGACAGAAAGTTTTTTTTCTGGCATGACCGAGCCGAAGCTGCGAACGCCGTAGGCGTTCATCCAGTTAAGTTTTTAACAATTGTGTTATTGCTCGCATCTTCTGCATTTGCATGGCCGTGGAGTAGCGACAAGAAGAACGCTGAAGACGAAGCCCGTATCAAGGATTCCTTGTTGCAAGTCGAGGTGCGCAATTTGCAACGCGAAGTCGAGACGCTCACGCGCATCCGTATGCAAAAAGCGGATTCTCTTGAAAAACTCGATGCCAAGCATTGGAGCAACCGCTATGCCGAATCGCAATTGACTGAAGAACACCAAAATGTTACGCGTGAACTCGATGGCCGCTACTCCAAGCTTTCAACGGATCTGGGCCGCGTCACCGAAGAGGTGATGGCAAGCAAGAATGTTACCGAAGAAGCGGAAGAAAAAGCCAAGGGCGAAGAAATTTCTTTTGACGCTTTCAACACGCAGGTGAAACTTTCGATTGAAAAAACGTTGGGCGATGTCGCTGGCGATTACCCGGTCGGTATGAACAAACGCTTATTGCGCTTGAGACAGGCGAGTGCCGAAGCCGAAAAGAAAGTGCCGAATACGATTGCTGCGGTGCAAGGCTACATGGCAGATTTGCTCGCTCGCCATGAACTTACTTATACGCAGTATTATGGCGCTGAACTCTCGCAGGTAGGTTCCCGCCCAGATGTGAACGTAAATCGCTTGCGCTTGGGAACGGTATTCCTCGGCGAAGTCGCTGGTGACAATGGCGATGTGCAGGCGCTGCTGCGTTCAGGTGCGCTGCAAGGAAAAGTTTTTGAATGGAATGCAAACTTGCCGACGGAAATGGCGGTGAACATCAAGGCTGCCGTGGATCAAGTGGGGAATTTGCCCGGCGCTGTGGCAAGTGCATCGCAGTTTGCTACCGTTGCGATTCCCCTGGATGTGCTGCAGAACAAGGCGATTAAGAATTCCATTACGGATACTAAAGAACTGACTTGGACCGAAGAATTCAAGGCGTTCTTCAAGAAGGGCGGTATCGTGATGTATCCGCTTATGTTGGTGGCGATTATCGCGCTCCTCCTGTTCCTTGAACGATTCATTGTGCTGACTTATCGCGGGCATCTCGGTCGCCGTTTCACCAAGAAGATGAATGCGCTTGTGGCGGAGAAAAAGTACGAAGATGCTGCAAACCTTTGCCTCAAAAAAGAGACGAGTCTTGCGATGGTTTTGTATGCCGTTTTAAACAAGGTAAACGACACTCGTGAAAATGCGGAACGCTCTCTGCAAGAAGCATTGCTCCGTGAGCAACCGAAATTGGAACGCCGCATGGGCCTCCTCGCTGCAATGGGAACGATTGCTCCGCTGCTTGGCCTCTTGGGCACGGTGACGGGTATCATCACGCTCTTTACGGTGATTACCGAAGTCGGTACGAATGACGCCCGTGTGCTTGCCGGCGGTATTTCCGAAGCGCTCGTGACGACGGAAATGGGCCTTGTCATTGCCATTCCCGTGATGATTTTGCATGGACTCTTGAGCGAAAAAATCGAAAAGATTACAAGCGAACTCTATGTGCAAAGTACCTCGCTTATGAATAAAGTCTTTGGAAAGGAATCGAAGTAGTCTTTATGACTAGCACGTATTACATATTTATAGAATCTTTGCGGAACACTTACGAGGCGGGCGGCGTGGTGATGCTCCCCATCCTCTTGGCGGGTGTTGTCGGGTTCTATTTCCTTTTTGCAAGCTGGTTCCGCATCGGTGGTGACTTTTTCAGAAAGGATATTCATAAAGTCGTGAAACGCATGCAGCAGGATTTGAATGGCGAAGGTGTTGCTGCAAGCGCCGGCGAATCTCGTGAGGATGGTCATCGTGAAGTTGTGGCGCTCCAGAGGCTCCGTAAACGCGGTGGGTTCCTTTCGAGAGAACTTTCGTATGCGATGGAAATTGCCCAAAAGAATTACAATGAATTTCGCGATTACATGCAAGTGCGCATGATGAAAAGTGTACGGTACATGGAACAAGGAAATCACATCGTGATGGTTATGGCGGCTGCGGCTCCTTTGCTTGGCTTGCTTGGAACCGTGACGGGCATGGTCTCCACATTTGAAGTAATTACGTTGTACGGTAACCAGAATCCGGTGCTTATGGCAGATGGTATTTCTGAAGCATTGATTTCGACGCAGAGCGGACTTTTGATTGCGTTCCCGCTCACGCTTTTGAAACAGCGTTTGGACGAGCGTATTGAAAATTTGAAACAAGAAATGGAACTTGGCGCCACTGTGATTGACAACTATTTCGCTGCGCAATCTAAGGACTGAATATGGACTTTAACTTACCGAGAAGAAAACAGAAAGACGTGGGCATCGAAATGGGCCCGTTGATGGATATCGTGTTCATTCTCCTCATCTTTTTTGTGGTGACATCATCGTTCACTCGCGAAACCGGTGTCGATGTGACGAAACCGCAGGCGCAATCGGCGAGCCAACTTGAAAAAGAAAACTTGCTCATAGCCATCACGCGCGAAGGGACGATTCACATGAACGAACGCCAGGTAGATTTGGCGAGCCTGCAAGACATCTTGAAACAGTCTCTCGCCAAAGCGCCTGACCGCGAAGCCGTCGTGATTGCGGACAAGGAATCCGAAACTGGTGTGCTCGTTCAGGTCATTGATATGTGCAATTTGGCAGGCGTCAAAAAAGTCTCCATCGCCGCACAGGCGGAGTAACGTTTAGTAGACAGTAGGAAGTAGACGGTTGGAAGGAATGTGCTGAGAATACGTCATTGCGAGCGTAGCGAAGCAATCTAGGGAATTCTTGAAAAAGCCACCTTGTCATCTTGAGCGAAACGAAGTGTAGTCGAAGAATCTAGGAATTAAATGAAACTTGTTAAGAAATTATTAAAACGTTTTACAATCCTCCTCGCGGCGATTCTCGTGAGCATGGTACTCGTATTCTCCGTGACGATGGCGAACTTGTTCTTGACGGGTAAAATCTTCCACGAAAAGAAATTCGTCAAGACCGAAGTCTCTGTGAAAAAAGTTGAAGAAGTCGAAAAGAAGATTGAGAAAAAACGCACGGCACGCAAGCCAAACCGCCAAAAGTCCAATTCGCGCTCGCCCAAGGCTGGCCCGCGTTTTGCCATGGCTCTTGGCGCCGTTTCAGGAACTGCGGGTGCTGCCATCAATAGCGAGCTCGTTGCCGATTTCCGAGGCGGCGCTCTCTCCACTGAAAAAGGCGATGTCGATAAAAAGCCGGAAAACCGCTCTATGCCGAATTTCCAGGTGCCGCCGCAAATCCGTGACCGCGAAATCGATGCCATGCTTCGTCTCAGTTTCTGTGTGGATGTTGGCGGTCGCGCGTATGATATCAAAGTCATCGAAGAATCTCCCGCAGGCTCTGGACTTGCGCAAGCGGGGAAGGATGCTATTGCTCGTATGACTTTTGCTCCCGCCGAAAAGGACGGCAAAGCCGTTGCTTTCTGCGGCATGGAACAACCCTTCGAAGTGAAGTTTAGAGACTAGTATGAAACCGCTTTTTCTTGTTTTGCTTTTTGTAATTTCGTCGTTTGCAACGCAATCGTCTTTTGACTTGATGGAACGCGCAAACGTCCTTTATCGCAGTGGAAAATTCAAACAAGCTATCCTCTTGTACCGCAAAGCGGAAGCCCGCGGCGCCGATTCCGTTGCCGTGAGTTTCAACATTGCCAATAGCTATTACCAGATGGACAAATATCCCGAAGCTGCCGCCGCCTACCGCAAGGCTGTGGACTATTCCGAAGGCAATTTTGCACCCGCACTTTTCAATATGGCGAGCGTCTACTTCCGCTTAAAACAGTTCCCAGAATGCATTGCCGTTTACCACCGTGCGCTCAAACTCGACCCCGATAACATTTCCGGCTGGCTTTACCTTGGCGAAGCCTACACCAAAACTGGCGACAAAGTCGGAGCCCTCCGCGCCATCGAAAATGCTTACCGCCTCGACAAAAATGACATCAGCATTGTTTACCAGCTCTCCGAGGCAAACATTGCTCTGAATGACTTTGACCGCGCCGTCGCCGTAATCCGCGAAGGCTATACGCTTCATCCCGAAGAATCCGATTTCCTTGTCTACCTCGGTGACGTATACCGCCTGAACAAGAATTTCGAAGAAAGCGCCAACGCCTACCGCGAAGCCCTCAGCGTGAAAATCGACGACACGCAAATTATGTACAAGCTTGCCGATGTCCTCGCCGAAGATAAAAAGCCCTACATTGCTATGGAAATCTTGAATAACATTCTGCAAATTAAACCCGATTTCTCCGATGCCGCCATTTTCATGGGAAACCTCGCATACGATGCCAAGTTCTATGACCGCGCCGAATATGCCTACGAACTTGCTGCTAAAAACGGGAATGCTGAAGCCGTCTTTGGCTTCAAGAATATGGCCTACGATGCCCACGCGCAAAAACGCACAGAAGAATCCGTGCGCCTCTTAAATGTCGCTTTAAAATATTTCCCTAACGATGCGACCCTCACCGCAGACTTGCTCGAAATGCAGTCTGGAAACTGAATGGCCGCAGTGGATTATTTTAGCAGTTTATTTTCTCCGATAGATTCTAGCACGGTCATCTGCGAAATCGCAATCTGATTCAGTTTTTGCAACCGCTCTGGTTGTGGCAAGCCTTCCTTGATCAGAACTGAATTTAACGACTCCATGTTCGAAAGGCAAATTAGCTGGTTTACTGTTGCATAATCGCGGACGTTGCCTTGCAAATCGTCATGCGCATTGCGCCATTCTTTAGCAGTAAATCCAAATAAAGCAACATTTAAAACATCTGCTTCATTAGCGTAAACCATATTCACTTGCTGTTTTGTGAGTGTTGCCGGGATCAAATTCTGTTTGATGGCGTCCGTATGAATGTGGTAGTTGATTTTAGAGAGCTCACGGCGTACAGACCAGCCGAACTTGGCTTGTTCAGCTTCTTTGAGGCGTTGGTATTCGCGAACCAATAATAGTTGAAATCTGGGGCTAATCCACATTCCGAAATGATACGCTATATCTCTATGTGCAAAAGTTCCGCCATATCGTCCTGTTTTGGCTACAATTCCTTGAGCATTTGTTGAGAGTATCCATTGCTTAGCCGAAAGAACAAAATTGTTGCTTCCTGCAGCATTTTTAATTGTACCGAATTCGGTATAATTAAAATTCGGGTTGTACAAAGACTCCCATTCTCCTAGATATTCAATGGTATTTTTATTGCTCAGCCATTTGAATATGATGTGTTCTTGCATTTGACTATGGGCCATGTCGGTCAACGAAATGTAGTCGTCATTGCCGATTCTCTGTACGGAAATTTCTGCATCCATAACCTTTATTTTCATCGTCGCCTCCCTGCGGACAAACATAAAAACCACAGTGTTTGAAAAATTTGAGCACTAGAACATTTGTTCACTAATAAATGTAATCCTTTTAGAGATGGTTGTCAAGATTTTTCTGAAAATGTTCGCAAAAAAAAACGGCGGTTTTGTCGCCGTGAATGTTCGAATTTTTTAACTCTACTCTTTTAAGTTCTCTTTGCAGAACGGGCGAGTTTTTTGGGGTGGCGACAAAGTAAAGGCGTAGAGTCCGTCTTCCTTTCTAAACCACTCGGATTCGAGTGGTTTAAAATTGGGATTATACAGCTTTTCCCAAAGCCCTAGGAATTACTAAAGTTTTAACTTCGCTCAAAAAGAGCCCCTATAAGACTGAAGACGGAGTGTTACAGCCAATAAGAAATAAGCTAGGAGAAAAAAGATGAATCAATCAATGATAATGCCTTTTTTGGCTTTTTCTTCGCGATTTTTCCAATATTTTTCAAATTCTTTTTCAACAGCGTTAAAGAATTTTTTCGCATTAGGATCTGTGTGTAATAATAAACCAGCTAAATCCTTCATCCATTGGAAACGAACCAAATGTTCAGCGTCGTCAAAAAATTCTCTAGTGATTTCATCCTTAGTAGATTCTTCGTCTTTAAAAAGCTCATTGATGGCTTCGTCATCCCCGAAGTCGTATATGGTCTTTTTCCCCAAATTTGAAAAATCTGTGCTAATGAGCTTCATAATGTAAAACTCTCCCTATAATATACCATTTTATTTTCACTCCGCCCACAAAGAGCCCCTATAAGACTGAGAGACGAATGAGCCACAATGACATTGCCGCGTTCGTCAAGGCATAAAAGAGTTTTGATACAACACAAATAAAAAAACAAAATAAACTTATATATAATAAAAACACACTCCTTCTTTACGTTTTAATTCCGACAATCTAGACTTAAATACAAAAAGTATTTTTTTTGAAAATGGGTTTTTCTCTATGAAAAAACCATCTACAGGTTCCTTATTATAGAAAATTGTTATTAAATCGGATGTTTCTACAACAACCATACCTGTATTTTCATGAATAGCCCCTATTCCCGTCGTTACAGGAAATTGATATGTTCCAAAAAATTCTTTTTCTGATTCATTTTCATAAGCAAATCGATAAACACGGTTTAAATTTTTCGCACCAATGGAGAAATACAGACGACTCCAAAAATCAGCTTCAACATTCTCTTCATATACCGAAAGTTTTTTTCCTTCAATCACACAACGTTCCATTTGTTTCCCATCTGAAGTTTTTTTTTTAAATGAAACTCTCCATAGCCTTCAAAAAGGGCCTTTCCATCACACGAAGTGCATACAAACACAAAAGCAAAGCTGCATAAGAAAAAAAATTTTCGAGTCATCTGAAACAATATTCACTTCCTAATAAATATTTTAGTGTTAACTCCGCTCCAAAAGAGCCCCTATAAGATCTACTTTTGAATATACCTTATTTTATGCGGCTTCGCAAGCGGTTGGACGCTGGAAAAATCAGAAAAATTGAATAGATTCTTGTATTTTGGGCCAATTTTTTGGAGGCTTGGTGCTGCCAAAATAACTGTATATGTCCAAAAATTCTCTGTCGCCAATACATAGTAAGCAAATTGTGGAGCGAGGCTCTATGAAATTTGCAATACGCCTGCGGTGCATCCGTCCGTTATCGACTGTGGTGCAGTAACGTACATACATCCCTCGTTGTACTTTGCAGAAACTCTCTTTTTCGAGAACGCCTATAAATCGATTCATATTTTGGCGTCCGCTTTTGCAATGGCGCGGAAAGTCAAAAATAGCTACAACCCACATGATACCCTCGGATAGACAATATGAACATAAAGTCTTTATGATGTTTACGCCCGAGAAACCAACGAAAATGGCGAAACAATCCGATCCTTTGACCTAGAGATGCAGATGGTCGATACCAAAGAACTCCCTCAACGAGCGAGATACTATCAAAGCGTTGGCGACGGAGAGGCTTTGTCTAAAGGAGGGTATTACACAGACATAAAAGAACAATACATTATTTTCCTATGTCCCATGGACATTTTCAAGCGAGGACTCCCCTTTTATCATTTTGAGAATAGAGCTCGCGAGGATTCATGCATCTCTTTAAACGACCGCACCTAATAAATGACCAGGTGTCTTTTTACAAAGCCGACACTCTCATTTTTATTTTTCTTTGCAAATCGGGCGCGCAATTTTGGGGGCTTTGCGGGCTAACTTTTCAATCGTAATTCCCGAGAAGTAGTCCTTGATGATTTTGGCAAAGTTTTTCCACATCGGGAGAGTCGGGCAAAAGTCTGCTCGGTCACAGCCATTCTTGTCGTTGTCGACGCATTCCACGGGGCCCATCGAGGTTTCGATGACGTTCAGAATTTCCCAGACGGTGAGTTCTGCGGCTGGTTTGGCGAGTTTGTAGCCGCCGCCTTTGCCGCGTGCGCCTTCGAGAATCTTGTTTTTGACGAGGGTTCCGAGAATAGCTTCGAGATACTTTTCAGATAGTTTTTGACGTTCTGCCAAATTGTGCAACGGGTGGAATTCTGTTTCTCCGTTTTCTGCCATATCAATTATAACGCGGACAGCGTATCGACCTTTCGTAGATACTCTCATGGTTTCATGACTCCTTTACGGTTGAAATATACATTATTTATTGATAAAACCTATAACTATAGTTGGCTGTTTCGAAAGAATACGTCAAGTTGTTTGCCCGAAAAGACGTGTAATAAAGTGCTCTTTACATACTTTTTTACTATGGTTGGCGAGAAAAATTTTCTATATTGCCACGCATTATGGCAAAGATTCTCTTTAAAAAACAGTTATCTCCCGCGGTATTCCAATTCCGCGTCCACGCCCCGCTGATCGCGCAAGAACGTAAGGCAGGACAATTTATCATCCTCCAGACGAACAAGGACAACGGTGAACGCGTTCCGCTCACTATTGCCGATGCCGATACTGAAGAAGGTTCTATCACCCTCATTTTCCAGACGGTTGGCAAGACGACGACCGAACTTTCCAAGTTCGAAGTCGGTGACGATATCCCGGTCTTGGTTGGCCCGCTCGGTTCTCCGACCCATATCGACAACTTTGGTCACGTGGTCTGCGTTTGCGGTGGTGTCGGTATTGCCCCGATGCACCCGATTGTCCAGGCCCTCAAGGCTGCTGGCAACAAGGTGACTATCATCATGGGTGCCCGTAACGAAAGCCTCTTCCTCATGAAGGAAGAAATGACCGCTCTCGCTGACAACATCATTTTCATGACCGACGACGGTTCTTATGGCCGCAAGGGTCTCGTGACCGAACCGCTTAAGGAACTCTGCGAAGACACCAAGGGCAAGCCGGACATGGTCATCGCTATCGGTCCTCCGATCATGATGAAGTTCTGCGCTCTCACCACCAAGCCGTATGGTGTGAAGACTGTCGTTAGCCTCAACAGCATCATGGTCGACGGTACGGGCATGTGCGGTGGTTGCCGCGTCACTATCGGTGGCAAGACGAAGTTCGTCTGCGTCGATGGTCCGGAATTCGACGGCCACGAAGTCGATTGGAACAACATGCTCCAGCGTATGGGCGCTTTCAAGCCCCAGGAACAGGAAGCCATGCACCGCTTCGGTGCAAACGATGGCCACAAGTGCAACATTGACAAGATGGCTGACGCAAAGGCCAAGGAGAGCAAGTAATGTCTGAACATTTGACTCGTGAACAGTTGGACGCCGCCGCCAAGGTGGAACTTGAAAAGATTAATG
>Ga0129307_1001737_pt1 | contig 21093 bp, 46 predicted proteins | sample P1105metagenome_FD_94437 | JGI IMG/M metagenome (GOLD analysis project Ga0129307, IMG submission 94437) | Capybara group fecal microbial communities from Wisconsin, USA - P1105 metagenome | ecosystem: Host-associated > Mammals > Digestive system > Large intestine > Fecal | place: USA: Wisconsin... | reverse complement strand
TCAACCTTCACACTGACTTTACCCATCCTTTCTATTATATGAATCTTGATTTCATTATCAAATTCATCTTCTTTAATATTAATCAGGTTCTTTCCAGTATTTGAATCAATTACACACCACATACTTGTCATTCCCCATCACCAACTTCCATAGAATGTGCCATTTGCTCATGTAAATCTTCAATTTCCTCTTTCAATTCCTTATTTTCTTTTTTAAGTTTATTATGAATCCTTTTAAGCTCAATATTTAACTCCTTTAGTTCTAACATTCTATCTACAGTTGCCTTATGATTATTTTTAATGATTTCATCTTCCTTTTCATCCTGATAATAACCTAATCTTTTGTTATTTTCATAAAATAATCCATCTTCAACACCAAATAAGTTATTAAAATACCACCAATCAACCATTATACCACCTCATATATTATTCCTATCTTAATTTTAACTACTCACCTATCTTATCCTTTTCTAAATCATTCATCTTTCAAAATCCTGACAACTTTCATTTTTTAGTACCCAATTATTGTCTTTATCACATCTGTCCCTTACACCCGAATGGAAATGTTTGCAACATCCACAAACCCAATCATCCTTACTTACATAATCATCTAATGGTGGCAAATAACCATTCTTACTTGCATCTGCCAACAGTTTTACATTATGTCTTATTGTTTTTCGATAAGATTGTAACAGTTCATCCATTCCTTGCAGTTCTTGTCGCAACTGCTCGTTCTTTTCTTCAAGTGCAATATAATTAGAAAACAACTCACGATAATCATTTTTGCAATTATCATTCTCTTTCTTTAAATTTAAACCTTTTTTAAATTCTGCATCCAATAATGATTTTATATAATCCTTATCCTCATTTAACTCCATATATTCTTGTCTCAAATTAACTAATTCATCCATTGCTTTTCTCCATTCTAATTTATAATCCTTATCTTCATCTATTCTCATATTACCCCCATCCATTTACAAAATTTTTTCAAATCCTCTTTGCCACTCACACAATCATTTAAACCATTCTCAAACCTTAAGCATCTTTGACGAAAATGAAAAGACTGGTGTTTAAGATTATTTATTCTGCTTCTTGCATCAGATAAATCGCTTCTTAAGAAATCTGCTTTATTCAATAATTCAACTATTCTTTCATTGCTGATTGGTTTTCCATATTCGCAGATTTTACCATTTTCAAGTTTATATGTTTTCTCCCTCATTGTTTTCCTCCATTTTTTTTAATTTTTCTTTTTCTTTAAAATATTTATCAATACCTTCACCCATCTTTTTAAAAGAACCATACTTAATCTCGAAATAATTATCCAATAAATCTTGATTAACTATTATAAGCACCCCATCAAGATTAGTAGATGATAATATATTTATTCTAATATCACCAATATTCTTAATAAAATCCTCTTTCTTATCCATATTTTCATCTCTTTCTTTCATTTCCATCTAATAACCACCTAACAAATCCATAGCACTTTTTATTTGTCTTGACAATTCTTCTTCACTAACATATTCCTTTATTGGCTCAACATATTTAATAATATCAACAACTAACCATTTCTCTTTGAAAGTACAGATTATAGCAATATCTTGAGGTTGAGGATTCATTGTCATAACAACCTTATCACTCATCTGAACCCAATATTCATTACCTTTACTACTTATCACTTTCAACATATCTTTGCCTATTTGAACTATTTTCTGTTCAATTTTTGAGGGTTTTCCATCATCATAGTATACTCTATAAATTAATTTTCCATATTTAGTTTTTGTTTTTACTTTCTGTACCATAACATTCTCCTGTTTAATTACATCAATAAATGTTTATAAGATGGTGAAAATTTAACTTATGTTCAAGTTCATTAATTTTCTTATCTTGTTCATTTAATAAGTTTACTATATCCTCATTTGTCAATCCATCACCTAATATTTCAATATAATCTTTATCTTCATTATACCAACTACTATTTTCAGTATCAATTATAATCTCATTAGATTTTCTCTCAATCAATATAAATCTTTCATTCATCAGTATCATCCAAAAATATGCAATCTGCAAAACCTAAAACATCATCAAACAATTCACAATACCCATCACAACTATGCTTACAATCACCAGTACAAATCATAAAAACACCATCACAAAAATCAAGAACAATATTGATAATACCATAGAGAATATTAAAATATCTGCATAAAACTCATCCACCAATCATCCCCATCTGTTATCTTCTTCTTCCATTTTTTTCATTGATTCTTTCATACACTCTTTCACCATTTCATTTGTTGTATATATACCATGTTCTACTAATACATCAGTTAATTCACCAATTAATTCATCAACCCAATCATCAATCTTCAATTCATCAACCATTTTCTCAATCAAGTCATTACCAACCAAATCATCCATCAATCATCACCCATATTATCAAGAAACTTATCAACTATTGTTCCCGTTAAAACACTATCTTTTTCTTCTAACGATTTCATAATATTCACTAATGCCCTATTCAATTCAAAGTTTATTCTTTCCCAATCAATTAATTGAATTGTCATTCTTTATCCTCCTCATCATTATCCTTTTCCTGTTCCATTTCTATCCTTGCCCTTCTCTCCAATTCAGCATCATACCAAATACATTTCAAATCTAATTTATCTTCCCAAAAATTATACATTATAATCCTCCTAATTATTTTTATCATAATTTCACATTAACAAAAATCATATTCAATATTAAAAATATACTCAATGCCACAATCCACCATACCCAAGACACTAAATGGAAAAAATTACTTACACTAGAACCAATTAATGCAAAAAAACACTCAAATATTCCTAAAATAATTAAAAATAAAGTAAATCCAAAACCATTAGCAGGTAATTCAATACTCATATTACCACCCTCTCTCAAAAATATTATGTGTATCCATCAATAATATAAAAGAATGTTCTAAATCATTAGCAATAAAATATAAATCCTTATCATTACTCAATAAAGCCCTTTTTTTCAAATTCACAACTTCCAATATTAAATCATATAAAGAAACTCTACCTACAGTTTCTGTATCTATAATTTTATCCATTATTCATATCTCCTTCTTTAATTCATAACCATCTTCTTTTATCTCTTCCAATAGACCTTTCCATTTTTTAGAGGATATATAATCTGGAAGTATCCATAATAAACTGCTTAACTTATGTTTCCAATAACTAATTTCATTTAATAATTGTTTGTTTTCTTCTTCTAATTTTTTATAATCGGTAATCATTTCATCAATTGCAACTTCATAATCCTTTTTTAACTTTTCATTTTCTTCATAATAATGATTTAGTAATTCACAACATTCAAAAACATTATTAAGATATCCTTCGTGTTTATCCTCTGTCAGTGCAGTATCTTCAATATATGTACTAAATCCATTATCAACTGGTCTAAATCTATACTTATCCATTTTAACCACCACAACTTGAATAAAAATGTATTTTAAGTGTATCTTCAAGATTTGCTCCTTTTGTCTTTTTTTCAATCTCTTCTTTCGCTTCATTTTCCATTCCTTGCTTATAGAAAGGACAATCCACTTTCTGCATAAATCTTGTATAACCAAAAGCATTGTAACAATGTTCACCTAACTTTTTTGTATAAGTCATGAATTTACAACTTATACATTGTTTCCTTGTCATACACTATCCCCCTTTTGACATAATCTTCATCTTTCTTTTTTATCTCAATACAAATACAATCATTACCTTCTGTTGAAATCCAATTAATATCATAATAATTTCCTTGCAAATCCCTAATGTAAATATCCATAATATTCTGATTCCTTAACATATTTTATCTCCATATTTTCAGGTATTCTTCAATATCATCATCATCAATTCGCATCCTTTGACCTTGACAATCACAAGCAGACTCATTAAACCATTTCTGAAAACTTTTCAATAAATCATCCACATATATTTTAGGATACCTTTTCTTGAAATGTCTACAATTCTTACGATTTTGAGTAATACCATAATAAATACATTCAGTAACCATAGGTAAATCAAAGAATCCACCATCCCAACCTGTAAAGAACCTGCAAACATTACAACTTCTATCCTCTTTTTTCTTCACCATTCTCAAAACCACCATAATTATATGAAAACTTATAATCATAATAGCAACAAATACCTAAATGTTGATACTTACAACCATAACACTTTAAACTCAATCCACTATTTTCCAACATTTAATTCCCCCCTTCTCAATAACATATCATACTTATTGAGGAAGTCAACAACCTCCTCAAATGATAAAGTATGAATCCATCCCCCATTACACTCTTTACAAGTATCAATGAAGATAGGATTATACTCATCACCTTTCAGAACAAATCTATTATATGAATTATTCTTTTCCTTTATCATGCTTTCTTTAAAATATTCCAATTATGCCTACCACCACTACCAACCTTATCACGACCACAACAATCGCAAAAATCACAATCACATTTTGAACAGGTAATTTCCCCATCCTTCACTTTTTTAGGATTGTTATGAAGAGTATTATACTTCTTACAATTAGGACAATAATTTATATAAGAACGTTTCACCTTCCGATATTTCTCTATCCTCCAACAAGTATAACAAGTAGGATACCCATAAACTGTAATAATAGGTTTTTCAGATTTTTTAACTGTTTTTTTTACAGTATATATTTTACCATCTGATTTCGCTTCTCCACTTCCTTCAGGTAATATGTAACTATCATTTATGAATGTTACATTATCCAATTCAGTCATCGTAATAGTTGAATTATTAACATTAGATATTGTATCATTTGCATAATCTACAGAAACACAACAACCTAACAATAATAATACCATTATTATACCAGTCAATAATTTTTCAATGTTGTCAGTAATCATCCTCCTTTTTTTCATTCATCTTCATTAAATAAGAATATAATATACTGTAATAAGAAATAAAATGTTAATATAAAACTCCCTACCAATAATAATATGAATATTCCTGTAAACATATAAAAACAACCTGAAATAAAATCCATAATTCTCAAACCATAAAATTATTCCTTATTAAAATAATCCTCACTATCCAACATTTTACCCAATAACTCTAATTTTATATCAAATGGAATATTTTCCACTAGAAACTGTAAATGTTTATTTCCATCTTGAAGAATTTTATTATCAGTGGCTAATTGATTTAATAAATCTTCTAGATATATTCCATCAATAGTATCATCGTTTTCAAAATCTTGAATATACTCCAATTCATCCGATTCATTTAAAATAAGAATAAATCTTTTATACTTCTTTTTTATTTTCATTAATTAACTCTTCATATCTTTCTTTATCTTCTTCCTTCTCAAAACTTATATTAAAATAGGGTTCAATTATAGCATTATAATCTCTTTTATTAGATTTGAACTCCAATCTTACTTTTGCCTCTATATTAAAGGATAATCTCAAATAATCCTCATATAATGTAGCAGTTAAATTAGCATATTGATTCATTCTTTCCAATTGCATACCATACATAACAAGATACAAATCTCTTTCAAAATCCTCTTTACCCTTCCAATAATCTAAAATATTTTCCTTAACCATCATTCCACCTGAATAATATCAACTTTACCATAAGGTTCTTTTGTATAATAAAAAGCACCTCCTCTCAAATAACCTCTATAATGACCTTTAAGAGTCATAAGACAAAGCATATGGTTTAAACAGCATAACCAATCCTCATTATCACTCCAACCACCAGTAACCATCTTAAACAAACCATCATTAACCTCTCGAACATCCCCCATAGAACCTAATTTTGTAGTAGCATAATCAATCACTCCATCAAAACCAAATTCTTTATAAATTGCATTAATATGCTCAATTTCAATCATTTGTTCTTTACGATATAATTCTCTTCCTTGTTTAAGAGTATTTTCTTCCTGTATTTTCTCATTTAAATCATTTAAGAAATCAGAAACATCATCTTTCATTTCAAGGATAATATAATCTCCATTTTCATTAATGTATAATTCATCATTTTTATAGAGATAATTCAATCCATTCGGACATAATCTGAATTCAAATGGTCTTTTTTTATCTATCATTCCCATTACTCCCCTTATCCTACATTAAATTTTAACATTAAATATTTCCTCATTAAACTTAAATATTCATCTAATAGTTTTACCTTATCCTTCTTCAAATCATCATTTTCATCAGATAAATTATTCAATATTACCAAAACATCATGATAAGATAATTCCTCACCTTCATCATAATATGTTACCCAATCACCTTCACTATAATGACTTAAAACACTAAATCTTTCTTTTTCCATTATTAATCAATCCTCTTCAGGAAACACATTACTACTATAATCCCATCCAAAATCATTATAAAAAATTATAATATTATACTCTTGAGATAATTTATCAAAGAATTCAAATATTTTATCATCTATTTCTTCATCCAAATCAGTGTAAATTTTTATCATTCCTCCTCCTAAATCAAACAACCGATTTTTTAGGGTGTTCAAACTCCATTTCAAATCAGTATCAACATCTGAATAATCGGCATCTTCCCCATTTTCTATCTTACTTAACTCATTCAAAACACTAATTATTTCAATACTTAAAAATAATAATTCCTTAATCTCTTTATTCATTTATCTATCGCTCCTTTAAACAGTTGATTATAAAGCCATATTATCTCATTTTTCCTATGAATTTCCTTTTTCAATTCCTGAACAGTATATATTCTCCCATCTCTTACATTCTCCAAACAATTCGGATAATGGGGGTTTTCTATATATTCTATCCATTCTGCTTCAACAGGAATTATAATAGTTCCTCTCACCTCAAGAGTATAATCTTCTTCTTCCATAATTTCTCCTAAAATTTTACGAAATTTATATCCTTACCAAAATTATTGTTAAAGTACAGAGTACTGAAATCATCTTCTGAATATTTTTTAGTGTTTACTGATAAATTCTTCATATCATAAACCACTTTATAAATTGTATATTCAAATTTATCCCCTACTGGTGTTAAACCATATAATTGTTCTACACTATTAAGAAGTTTGAAACTATCTTTTATAGGGGTTAAAAGACTATTCTTTTCCATATGTTTTTTAAGATATACTAATCTTTCAAACCTACCTACAGATGTATAATCTCCCATTAAACCTAATGTTTCTGTTCCTCTTGAAGTCCATTCATCTTCATCATAATCAGTTGAAATACCTATTTTCCATAATAAATCATCTATCTCATCTTCCATCATCCAAAATGGTGGATTATTAGTTAAAACATTATAAGGATTTTCATTAACACTAACCCTTCCATCAGTAGATTCAATTACAATACTTTTATCTTTATCACATAAAAACCAATGTAAATCAGAATTAGGAGTTCGGTCATTAAATTGTTTATCAATAATGTTCAAACCTTTACCATCTACAACTTCCTCAATAAAATGATTTACACTTTCAAAATTACCTAATACAAAAGGGATTAACTCATAAGGAGCTACATTACACTTAACAGTATTATAGTTAAGATAAGTAGCATTACCACTAAAAGCAAGACCACTCATACATAACCCATTCTCATTCATCCCATCATATAACATAGGATACTCTTTAAATAAACCACTACAAACACCTATAACATCATATTCATTACAACAAACTGATTCTGCCTTTGGGATAAGAGCAATCATTTCATTAAAACTTTGCTCATAATCATAATTCCTACCCATACACCATCTATATTTAAATGTACTACACATTTCATTCACCTTTACTCAATTAAAAGCCATAATCTATCATTATAATGGTCTCCTTCATCAACAAAGAAATAATAATAACTACTTATATTAACTTTTTCAGTATTGAACAAATCATGATTCAATATATCTATAAATGATGCGAAACCATTAAAACAATATAAACTTTTTATACTTACTCTTCCACTATCAAGAAAATATTTTGATTTTTCAGAAACCTTATCGCACATAACACTTCCCTTATCAATAATTATAAAAATTTATCAATAATTCCTCAATACTACCTGAATAAGTTAAATTCTGTCTTTCCTTAAACTTTTTCAACTTCTCTTTCACATCCTTACGAACACTAATAGATTCATAATCACTTGAATACCTTTTAATATTAAACAGTTTATCCCCTTTTTTCATAACAAAACCCTCCAAATCATTAAACGATACATACCAATTGATTACCATCAAGATAACTGTAAACTAAATCTTCAAATTTTTCATAGAACTCTCCTAAAACATCATCATCTACTGTAAAATTATTAATATCAATACTCATACTCCGATAGTTATTCTCATCATAATTATTCAAAATTTTTAACAATTTCATTCACCTCTTTCAACTTTATAATGGAGATTACAACAATTATAATAGAAATCTCCACAACCCACATTCAACTCTTTCGCAAAATACTCCTGCAAATTCAATAAGGCATAAATATTATATTTAAAAGCATACCTCAAATCATTACTACGAAACAGAACAGTCATAACCAATTCATCATTATATATTCCAAGAATAATTTCTTGAAGACAAGGAATTTCATCATTAAAACAATCTATTTTAGGATTCATTGTAACTGCAAAACTTCTCCTTGAATGAACATTCTTCCTCAAATTATTCACCATATATTCATACTGGTTCACATTAAAATGTTTCATAAACCTATTTGCATAAGTATATACAAAACCATGTAACTCCTCATCAAAAAACTCTTTAGAATAGTTCAATAACAATTCATTGTTTACATTCTTTTGAGGTAATTTTACAAAAGTAATATTATGAATATTCTGATGAATAGTCTTATCAAATTGTAGATTGATAAATGGGATTTGGTAAACCTTATCCCCTCTTTCATCAGAGAATAATTCACCTTTGTTAATCACTTCAAGTTTTAATAAGGAATATGCCCCATCAATAGAATAAACTTTCATTTATACCACCTTATAATACCATGTATTCCTTCCTCTCCTCATTTCAACATCTGTAAGTACACAATCACCACTTTTCATATCCATCTTTATAAGTTTTGTAATAGTAGATGATTCTACACTTTTCCTTAATCCAAATTTGTTTGAGTTTATGAATTCTGCAATTTGTCTTGCAGTATATTCTTTTCCTCTGTTTGATGTTAAGAATGTTTTAATAATCATTCTTAATCGTATCCTAAATTCTTTTTCATTAGATATAGATTATCCCTCCTTTTTCCTATTTTATGAAGTTAATAATCTTATCAGAAAATTTCTTTTTAGGTTGAGGATTTAAAGGACATATTTTGTACAATTCATCAATATCTTTATGAGCATATCCTGATTGTGTACATTTATAATCTTCCATCCTACTTCTTGAAAAAGGACATTGTAAACAATTAGATATTTCCAATTTTATTATTTTCTTCATCATCTAAAAAACACCTCAAAAAAATGTTTCATATTAAAATTATGTTTTTTTAGGTTGTTTGTGTTGGATTTGAACCTAATTAACTTAACTTTAATTAATAATATATATAACCATTCTCATATTTAAACCTTTTGATTTTCAATTGATTTAATAATTTTACCATTTTTACCCACCTTAAAAATTGTAAAATTATCATTAATATAACAATCATGGTAATTACAACATTCCAATGCTTTTTTAACCCTTATCTCTGAATTAAATGAACCATCTTTTGTTGTATAAAGACTACCTAATGCCAATTCTTCAGCACAACCTATACAATAATACTCTTCAATATTATGTGTAATTCCAAAATTATCATCAATGTAAAATACTTTTCCTTGATAAAGAATTAATAGGAAAGATTGAGTGCTACTCATATTATCCTTTTCAATTACAAGATTATAATTATCCAATTGAAGTTTCAACTCTTTACAATAATCATATAAATAATCCCATTCATCAATATCATACTGGTGTTTTGGAGGATTAAATTTATGATTTATAAACTCTGCAATCCTACCATGACCAGTTAATCCAACCCATAATATATTATCTCCAATATTCTGATTATCTTCAGTGCAAACAATTATATTCTGAAAAATTACTTTAGAATCTATTTTTTGAATTAATCTATTATAAAATAATTCACCAGTATCTGCACCTATAACAAAACCATCATCATCTTCCAATATTATTATAATTGTCATAAATAATTCTCCTTTAAAAATTCATATATCCATAATTTTGCATCATCCTTATTAAAATGGAAATTAAAAATAGTAGTTTCCCACTCTAAAAAATCTAATAATAGTTCTTCCATATGTTTAACCTGTTTTTTAGTCCCTGTTTTAGATTCTGTAACATAATCAGTATTCGGTGCAGAATCCCAACCTTCTTTTGATGTTGGATTAAAACAATCCATCACTTCATATTTATCCATACATTTTTCTTTAGTAAAATACAAATCATTGATTTTATCATCATAAACAAACAAGTGGGAATAATCATTGAAATGAAAACAATGTAATTTATAATTATCATTGAAATAATAATTTTTCAATTTTTTAGAGATGTATAGATTATCATAAACTAAATGACATTTTATATCCTCCTTAATAACAATCCCCCCCTATCTGCAATAAATTCCTCAATTATCAGACTTTTTTCAAAATCATCCATTTTAAGAGGATGATTATTATTTGGAGGTGTCCTGAAAGGAGAAGCATCAAGGAAATCATAATGGTCTAACCACTCAATAAAAAAATTGAGAATATCCTCAACACTTAATAAAGGACATGTATCATCAATTCCTACTGTAACAATATCTTCTTTATTTTGTAACAGACAAGTAGGAGGACATTCTCCTTTCCCATTATCCATATATTCAAAATAATAACAATCTCTTAAACAATCTTCAATCATCAATACTTTTTTCATAAACTCATCCCCTCGAAGATATATCTTATTTCCTTAATAATCTTTATTAACTCTTCAACACAAACATATTTCCTAATAATTAATTCATGAAGTAACTCATTTTCCGCAGGAACATACTCGATAAGAATATTAATCCTTTCTAATTCTTCATATTTTATACAATAATCCTTGAATAATTCATTAATAATTTTGAGAACAGTATCCAAATCCATTTAAAAAATCCTCCAAATCTATCTCTTAATAAAAGGACATTTCCTCATCATTTGATTGATATTTATGAATTTATTCTTTGGCTGTTTTTCACAAGAATAGTGGAAAGAATAAATCCTATGCTTATCTAATTTAGAATATCCATAAAAGTTGTTTATTTTATGATAGTAACAACATTGATTACAATTACTAATAGGAATTTCTATCATATTTAATCATCCTTTGGTGAGAATAAAACTTTTACAATGTAATGTAGATTAACCAATTGGATACGATTCACTGTTGAATCTTTTATCATAACCCAATCATTATTAAGGAATGAACAATTTTCAAGATTAATTTTCATTAAAGGGGAATCTACTATTTGAAAATAAATATCATATTTTTCATTATGCTTATTTAAAAGTGTTTCAAAACCATAAAACTTATTCCTCATACTTAATCTCTCTCCAAATCCTATTTATAAACATATAATATAACCAAGAGACTTGTAATTATCAAAAAACAATATACAATGAATAGAACAATAGAACCCATTACTCTCACTTTTTCATCCAATTATTATACTTGTTCATATAATATTCATCATTCCTGAATAATTTTTTAAGGTTTTCATTAAACCTTTTTTCTTTATTAACTTCTTCCTCATGAAATAATTCCAATACTCTTTCAGAGAATAATTTAATATTATCATCATATCTCCTGAAAGGACAATCAGGTAACTTACCATCTTCATATAAATCCTCTTCAGAATCATAATTGTTTAAGGTGAATTTGCAATAACCACAAATCCCATTATTCCCTAATGCAAAACAATCATCACAATGTTTAGGAGTGAATAAATAATCCTCTTCTTTTAATGTACTGTCAATTGTAGGTAATAATTCAATAATATCAATCATATCATTAATAAATCTTGAATAATATACATTTGAAATAATATTAGTCAATGTATCTATTTTTACAGAGACATCTTCTTTATCATCTTCTATTATAGACCATAATAAGTCCTTTTCAGAATTTATAGAATACTTTAAATTATCTTTAAGAACTACTAATAAATCATCCTTATTAATATAAGCCATATATTCATCCCCCTTTAAAAAAAGAAGAATATGATAAAAAATGGTTAAATAATTAACCTTTCATCATATCTACTCTAATTTATCTAGTAATTCATTCAACTCATCAATAGATTTATCCTCTAATTCTTTGTTTTGTTTACCCTCAATTATTTTCATAATTTTCTGTTTTTCTTCAAGATTTTCAATTTTCTTTCTTCTTTCATCAAGTTCTTTCTGTTTAATACTGAATATTTCCTTAACAATATTAACCTTATTATCTAATTCCATTTTTATAGGAGTGTTCTTATCAATTATTAAGGATTCACCACCTAAATCTTCCAGTTCTTTTTTTAAATTACGATAAATATTATCCAAATCAGTTAGACTTAAGTCAAATAAATCTTCAACACAAATCCATCCTTTATAATTCCAACGATACTTTCTCCTAATACATTCAACCCATATATTTTCCATACTTTAATCCTCCTATATATTTACTTTCCATATTCTTTCAACATTTTCAGTTTTCACTTTTAAAACTACATTATTTCTTCTACTAATTGAGAAACCAACACCACTTAACTGATTATCAGTTTCTTCCACTCTTGCTTTATGTCCTAATGCTTCCATAACCCTACGATGCTCATACAAATCCCTATTCAAATATTCATTGAACCAAGCATTTGGTCTACCATCATTTTTACAACCATCTAACATAAAGAAGATATGTTTATTACCAACATTGTTATCTCCCCAATAATTTGGACTATAACAAATCAAAGATACTGGAATAAACTCCTCAATGGTTAAACCCCATATTTTCTGATTAGTGGAAGGGATTAATGAATTAACAATAGAAAACTCATTATCTTCTAAATGAACCATTGCAACTTCTACAAATTCATTTTGATTAAGTTTGAATGGATATGAAAATGGGTAAATCTTACCATCAAACTCAATCTCTGCATCAAACCCTGTATCACCACCTCTATAACTGAACTGATGAACACCAAAAATATAATCTCCATCAATCATATCCTTACGATGTTTAAATCTTATATTTTCAACAGCAGGTTTATCTCTTTCAGGATGCATAACATCCACATCTAACCATCCACCAGTAAAATTACATCTCTTATGACTATAATATATTTTAGGTAAACCGTTAGGTAATATGCAATGAGCATCCAAATCGTTTTTATCCCATATACTTTCTTTATCATTCCAACGGATACTAAAACGAAGGTCTACATCTACATCCCCTCCCATTTTTTTGACTTGTTGTTTCATACTATCTGCTAAATTATTCCTATAAGCCCAACTGAATGAATTATCCCATTTAAACATTGAAGGAGAATCTTTATCAACTGGTGCAATTAATGAAACAAAATTATTACATAAATTATATGGTAAATAAAGTGAAATTTCTTGACAGTTAGGGAGAATATCATCAATGAACTCTTGCAATCCTATCTCCTGCATTTTACTGAATTGTTTTGGTTTAGTAATTGCATCATCCTTCAATTCATCAAATAAATCTTTACTTCCTCCTAATTTAGGTGTAATATTCCTATTTGCAAATAATATATTATTAATATTCAAATCTTCCAGTTTAGCATATCTTCTATTAATACTTCCAACATATCCTAATTCTTCCAATTTTGCTTGACTTTCCTCAACCATTTTTTTAGTGAATATTGGTTTAGGTCTTTGGTAATTAGTAGGGGCTACAATGGTTTCGTATTTATTAACTGCTTGTGTTAAATCCATTCCTTCAGTAATATCAATTAACAATACACCCATACTATTATTTTTGAGATGTGCTAAATGGGGGGATTTACAAGATTTTATCCATAAGAAATTATCTTTTTTATGGACTGGTAACTCCTCATATTCTTTTTTATAATCCTTGAAAATTTTTAAATTATTTAACCAAACTTCTCCTCTATACAAACTATTGGATTCGATTAATTCTAAAACAGTTTCAAGACTATCAAAAGATATGGATTCCATACTTTTCTCTAACATTTCTTTATTAGTTTTAGCATCACTCACTAATTTATTAATATCTTTTCCATTACGAACAAATTGGGGATTCAATTCAAGATAAAAATGATAATGTTTTAGGATACTACCATCATCTAATTTTTCAAAGTTTTCATTAACCCCTACTTTTGATTGAGGATTATAAAATACATTTTTCACTTGACCTTTATCAATAATATAAGCATTTAATATTTCAAATACTTGTTCATATTCTTTTATAGGTATGAATGAAAATAAAGTAGTTAATTCATAATTTTCATTAATTTTAACTACATTCCCCATAATCCTTAAAAAATGTTTACAGACACTACAATCATGCCATGCTCTTTCCCTGTAAATCCCTTTAATTTCATCAGGGAAACTGTCAAGATATAATTCATACAACTCATCGGAATCTATATCAATCTCAAAGAGATAATCCTCTGAATTCATATTTATATCAAATTGTTCCTTTAACTGATTTCTCATCTTTAAAAAAGTTTCATTTGTATACTCTAACATACTTGAAAAACCTCCTTAATTCTTTTTTTAACCATTAGCTAATTTCACTCCAAAATAATCACTATATTGTGGAGTAGATACATTATCCTCATTAATAACCTCTTCCACAGTTAAAATATTTGGGAAACCATTATTATATGGTTCTCTCCAACCATAGTACTTTATCCTATAAGTACCATTCACTTTTAACTGATTGAACACATCTCTAGTATTAAATTTTTGAAACCAAAAATGTTCATCATTATAGAAACAAGTACCATTTGTTGTAACTAACATAAGGTCATCGGCACTATCAATAACCATCATTCCATCACCATTCGTACCTAAACCTACTTTAGGTTGCCATTCCTGAACAGTAATCACTTCCTCATTAACACTTGGAACTTCATACATTTCATACCATACATAACCACTAATACCAAGCCCTCCAAATATGATTAGTATTCCTAAAAAACCTGCTAATACAGATTCAAAACCAACTCCTCCTATGAAAAATAATAAAATACCAATAATTATTGGAAGTACAAAAATCAAACCATAAACTAACAGTCCTTCAAACCAATTTGGTGGTATAAAAACCATAAACTAATCACTCTCCTTCATCTTTTTCATTAATCTACTATATAATAACCATCTTCACTTAAACAATACCTACTTTTCTGAACAGTACCTTGAAATTGATAATGATTTCTCTCATCATCATAAGGATTATCTGAAGAATAATCCGTATATTGAAAACATAATTGACAAATCCTTGAACCTTTCTTTAATGCAATTGGTTTAGAACCAAGATTACATAATTCCAAAGTTATTTTCCCTTGAAACCCTGCATCAATAAAACCTGCTGTAATATGAGTTAACAAACCAATCCTACCAAGACTACTTTTACCTTCAACCCTTGCAGTTAAATTACCATCCAACTTCACAGTTTCATTAGTAGTAACAAGAAGGAAATCATAAGGTTCTACCAGTAACAACTTTCCATCAGGGATTATCTTAACCTCATCTGATTCATAAGGATAAATGAATGAATCTCCTAAAGTACAGTCATAGGAACAAGGTTGTAAATTACCCTCATCAAAAGGTTGAATTATTTTATGTTCCTCAACAAAATATTTGATAGTCTTATCTGAAAGTATCATAATTCCCTCCTCAATTCATCATTACTAATAATCCTACTCCTCTTTAATGAATTATAGGATTTACATAATACTTGAAGATTATTACAATCAAAACTACTTCCTCCAAGACTTTTAGGTATAATATGGTCTATACTCATTGTGTCTTTTGTAACCTTTTTACCACAAACTTGACAAGTATTATTATCCCTTTTAAGCACATAATTCTTCAATTCTTTAGGTATTGTATTAGATTTTTCAATTTTCCTACTGATACCTAAACCTGACAAGTTTGGAAGAGGTAAAGATAATTTCACCAATTTAAAGAAACCATATATTGTATCATAAGTATTTATACCTAACTGATTGAGGAAAGTAATTAATTCATCAATATTCCATAATTCAGAAGTAACCATCTTATACTCATCTGAAGAATCAAACCAAAATTCATAATCCATTACTTTAATACTTAAAGACTCATCAAATGAACTTAATACTCTTATTAATTCATTAGGATTCATACCAATTCCTTCAGTATCAATTATAATAAAATTATTATGTTCCAAAATCTCCATAACACGTATCACCTTTTATTAAATCATAAATAATTTCACAAGATAAAGGTTCAATAAACCCTCCACATTTAAGCATCTTATTATTAAACTTAACATAAAAACTCTTACTGGGCTTATCCATTCTTTGATTCCTTGAAATGAAATGAACCTTCTTAACATCCCATAATTTTTCATAATTACTATACTTCCTATACTTTCCTCTTTTCTCATAATGAGTTTCATCTTGAACCAATTTCATCAAATTATGATATTCACCACATCTTAAATCATACTTCTCCATAATCTCATCTTTAGTCAAATCTGAAAAAAGATAATCCTCCTTAAATGAAAAATAATGCTTCAAATAATCATTATTTCCATTGATTACTACTATTTTAACCACCTCACAATATTCTTTGAGGTTTTAGGTCCTATACCTTCAATACTTTCCAAATCTGATTTAGTTAGTTTAAGCATATCCTCCAAAGAGGTTAAGTTAAATGTTTCCACTATCATAATAGCTTTTGAACTGTTTATTCCTCCAAGGTACATTAATATCCCAACTAACTTGTTCTTCACTTTTTTTTCAGGTGTTATTATGAACCTTTCTTTTTTATCCTTACTTTTTTTGAATAAGGAATTCATTAATTTAAATGCTTGTGATTCATTATTCACTTGCAAAATAGTAGTTATTTGTGCTAAACTACTTAATGAACCAATAAATTGATTAACTGAAAAGTATTTTCCATGGTATCGTGTCTTATTAATAGCAGTTTGCATATTACCATAAATAATAACATAATGATAATCGTAAGTTTCTGCCATTTTAATTACTTGTTTGAATAATCTCTTATTCTTTATTGAATTTATGTAATCATCAGCCGTTTTTAACTCGATAGCAATATTATCATATACATAATCTCCTGAATCTAATTGTTCAATCTTAATTTCTTTAAATACTTTTTCTGCTTTATATTTCCTTTTTTTTGTTTCCCTATTATCTACAATAATCATGATTTTCCTTCAAACAGATTTATGTAACCTTTTTTATGGAGAGTCCATATGTTCCCTTTTTCTCCACAGGCAGTACAATAATACCATTCCTTTGTAACTTTTAGGGAAGGTTTATTTATATCAGAGTGCCAAGGGCATTGCATGAACATATATCCTTTTGAATAAAGTTTATTTTTTCCTCCGAAAAGGTCAGGCATAATTTTTCTTAAATCATTGTCTTCAATAGGATTGTTAGTTTTTCCAAATTTTAATTCTCTTTTCTTCCTGTTCTCATTGATTTTTTTCTCATATTCTTTCTTTTTATGATAGAATAATATTTTTGTTTCTTTGTAAGTTGTTTCAGTATATTCTAATAATTTTAATAATTCTGTTTCAGAATAAGAATCCATTATATCTATGAATTCCCCTTCAATAATTTCCACTCTTTGTTGTGTTTTAGGATGGATACTTCCAATCAACCTTATATTCCCTCCAAGACCTGCATGGAAATTTGTCTTATCCAATGATTCAAATTGCAATTTTTCATAGTTAATGAATTTATAAATAAAATCATTGAAGAATACATTGTTTTCTGAATCGGTTAATCCAATTATCTTAAAGTTCAGGAAAGGTATTTGTATATATAAATGGTATCCTTTATTCGTGCTTGAAACTATTATACAATTGACCTGTTTTGTTTTTAAATAATTCCTTAATCTTGTAACCTCTTTTAATGCAATTGTTTTGTTAGTATGGTCGAAATCAAGGATAATTGTATTAATATTACAGTCAATTGCATATTTTGTTATGAATATATCTTCATTGTTTTTCTGATGTTTAAGAGCATTATGTAATTGATTATAATTCCTGATTAAAATTCTTCTACCTTTATTAGTGGTTCTATCCACTTTTGTAAGGTAATGTTGTTTTTTCCTGAAAATAATCTCATAATCCATAACTACTCATACTCCATTTTTTTTAAAATATTCTATCCTATTCTTGCATAAGTGTTTATAAAAATTGCAGGTAGGTTATCCATTCTTGCATATATTCTACTAAAAAGTGCAATAAGTATACATATTTTTAAAAAATTTAAAAACCTTATGAATTTTTTAGAAAATAGGGTAAAAATTAAACTTTTTAACCAAAAGTTAAAAAAACCCTACTCATTTTTATAAAACTCATACCCATTTTTTAGGTCGAAAACGGCTTAAAATCCTTTAAATTGGAAATAAAGGAATATTAGTCGTTTTTACTGATTTTTTGAAAAAAGGTTGTGGTACACAACACATTAAAATTTTTAAAAAATCATACCTAAAATTTAAAAATCTTCAATTTATTGAATATCCTCCCATGGTACATTATACAACTCTGAATTCTTAATGTCAAAATCAATAGTTGTACATTTTATTTTAGAATCCTTATCAACAAATTCCTCAAATTCATCATATAAATCAGGATACTTTCTTTTAAACTCCTTCTTACCAAGATTAGTCCTATCCCTTGCAAAAGTAGGAATATTTAATCTAATCATTTCATCTACATCACAAACTAAACCATAAACATTCTCCCCTTGTGATTTACCAATTTTAATTAGAAAATTATAATCATATAATTTCCTTAATTTATTACTTAAACTGTTCTTCACATCACGATACCATTTTTGAGTATTATAAGCCCTTTTGATACTACTAACAGTAAAAAAACAATATACTGTATTATTATTACTCTGATATTTAGACCACCATTCCTTAAAATTGGAAATGGATTCATCAGTAAAACAATTTGTATTTTCAAAGTAGGATTTATCTACACCACTATCCCAGTTAATAACATTGCCTCTTTCATCCACATCAAAGATAGATTCTTCCAAGGCAAGTTCCTTCAATAAATCTTCATATTCCTGTATAGAATAATCTACACATTCAAAATACTCCTCATAATAAACTTCTTCATTATCATTCATTTCCTTCTTCTTAATCTTTTTCTTATTAGAAATTGGATAAGGTCTATACTTCTTTGCCAAACCCTTAATCAATGCTAATTCATTTGGTAATAAATTATTGCCTCCATCAAATAATGTCAAAGCATTAAGCACATCCTGTTTTGAAGTAATAATAAGAGTAGTTTCAATAGCCTCAAAATTTTCATCCTGATACAAGTTATGAGTTAAAGTAAATGGTTTATTCAATAAAGATACTATAAGCAAAACCTTATTAAATTCCTTAATCTTACGATTAAAATCATCCATTTTAGATAAAAACTCTGATACATTAAACATATAAGGATTAAAAACCTCATAATTAGAAACATTCTCCATCAAATACCAAGTCAAACCCTTAACAGACTCAACATCATTCTCAATACGATTCAACAAATAATAATCCATACCGGGTGAATCTTTAACTGCATTATAAACAGTTAATTTATCTTCACTAATAATAGGGGGTTTAACAATATTTGACCTTGACCTTTCCTGTTCATTAATTATATCATCCTCAACGGTCGAATAGAAAATTGCAGGATGACCAGTAATTATCTCCTCACAAGGAACACCATCAGGTCTAATCCCTCTTTCAGCAGAACCATCAGTGTTTAATCTTTTAAGAATATCTCTTGTTCTTATGGTATCTTCATCATCTTTAACTCCACCTAAATCACCAAGATAAAAAATATAATGTGTTAAATCCATACCATTGAATTTTCCAAAGAAGTATGCTTCACTATGAACTCCTTTGATAATATATTCATCAGGTATCATAGATAATCCTCTTTCAAGTGCAAATGTTTTTCCACTTGACTGACTACCAATTGCAATTACATTAGTTGCTTTTACACCTAGTACAGTTTGTAATGCACTAATGTAAATTTTCAGAACAGTGTCTGCTAAACCAACACCTACTCCTTGACATATTTGGGAAAGGAATTGTAAGTCAGAGTAACCATGTTCATCACGTGTAACAACATATTTTGAATATAAATTCATATAATGTTCTCTGCTTTTCTCATATTGTTCCTTTGATTCCTCTTCTTTAACTTCAATTTCATTATCAAGTATTTCCTGTAATTGAGATAGAAGATTACGGAACTCTTTATCCCTTTGAGCATCCCTTTCCTTATCATTTTTAGCATTATAAGATTTATTCTCTAAATATCGATAAATCTCCTTACCTATATCACTTCTTTTTGTAATCTGCAATGGAGATTTATTAGTAGAACCAATATTCCATTCATCATATTTTTTATGTCGAATAAAATAATTATAATACTTTTTATGTTCACATTTTAGTTCATAATCTGTATGTTCTATTTGAACATACTTCATAATTATACCTCATAAGCAACTACTTGTTTTTGTAATTCCATTTTCTCATCAGGGGTTAATTTTCCTTCACCTATCATATTAACCAGTTCTGAAAGAATATCTTTTTTGGTAATATTCATTCCTTTAATATTTCTTATTGTTGTTATTGCATTTTTTAGGTTTTCATCTGATTTGGATAATTCATCTAATTGACTCATATTTAAGATTTTACCTAATTGGTTATTTTTAGGTTCAGGTTCAGATTTTTTAGGTTTGGTTTTAACCTTTTTCTTTGGTTTATCCTCCACCTTTTCTACTTTTTTAGGTTTGGTTTTAACCTTTTT
>Ga0129307_1001736_pt1 | contig 21101 bp, 10 predicted proteins | sample P1105metagenome_FD_94437 | JGI IMG/M metagenome (GOLD analysis project Ga0129307, IMG submission 94437) | Capybara group fecal microbial communities from Wisconsin, USA - P1105 metagenome | ecosystem: Host-associated > Mammals > Digestive system > Large intestine > Fecal | place: USA: Wisconsin... | reverse complement strand
CTGCATGGACATCAAGAATGTGAAGGTGATGCCCTTCCAGTTGCCCCAGGTGCCTGGTTACGGCAGCAACAACGGCGTGAGCTTGGTGATGCAGGATTACAACGACGGCGACCTCTCGGTGTTTGCCGCACATGTGGACAAATTCCTCAACAAGTTGGGCGAGAGGCCGGAAATAGCCATGGCCATGTCGTCGTATTCAGAGAGATATCCCAAGTACCAAGTGGAGGTGGATGCCGCACAGTGCGACCGCGCCGGCGTCTCCCCTGCGGCGGTGCTCAACACCCTGGGTGCCTACTGCGGCGGTGCCTACGTGGGCAACTACAACCAGTTTGGAAAGGTCTATCGCATCATGGCGAGCGCGGCCCCGGAATACCGTCTCGACCCCTCGTCGCTCAACAACATCTTCGTCAAGGTGATGGGTGGAAAGATGGCTCCCATCTCCGAGTTCGTCACCCTCAAGGAAGTCGTCGGCACCTCGACCGTGGAGCATTTCAACCTCTATCAGAGCATCACCTGCTTCGTCTCCACTGCTGGTGGGTACACCGAGGGCGACGCCCACAATGCCATCGCCGAGGTGTTCAAGGAGACCATGCCCAAGGGCTACGGCTATGAGTACAGCGGTATGTCGAGAGAGTTGGAGGAGGCCGCCGGCAGCAACGCCACCGTCCTCATCTACCTCATCTGCGTCGTGCTCATCTACCTCATCCTCGCCTCGCTCTACAACTCATGGTTCACACCCTTCGCCGTGCTGCTGAGCGTACCGTTCGGCTTGATGGGCAGTTTCTGCGTCTCCTGGTTAGGGTCGTTGCTGCATCTGCCTGGCATGGACAACAACATCTACTTGCAGACGGGTGTCATCATGCTCATCGGCCTCTTGGCCAAGACGGCCATCCTCATCACGGAGTTCGCATCGGAGCGCAGGGCGCAGGGCATGAGCATCCGCGATGCCGCCTACGCCGCCTGCGAGGAGCGCCTCAGGCCCATCCTCATGACTGTCGTGACGATGATTGCCGGCATGATCCCGCTCATTGTCTCCGGCGGTGCCGGTGCCAATGGCAACCGTGCCCTCGCCGTGGGCGTGGTGGGTGGCATGTCGGTGGGCACGCTGGCCCTGCTCTTCGTCGTGCCGGCATTCTTCATTGTCTTCCAGAAGCTGCATGAGAAATACCAAGGCAGTCCGATTGTGGAGCGTGAGGAGCATGTGGAAAATGTAGAAATGAATAATGAGGAAAAAGAGGAATAATATGAAAAGACTAAACAATATCTTCGCCTTTGTGGCCGTGGCATTCTTGCTCACAGGCTGCAACTTGTACAAGGAGTTGCATAGCGAGTATGTGTCGCAGGCAGAGATTCCCGCCAATACCTTTGGCACAAGTGAGGATGTCAAGGCGGCTTCCGTCAAAGGCTCGCTGGCAGATTACTCGTGGCGTGAGTTTTTCATCGACCCGGTGCTGCAACAGCTCATCGAGCAGGTGCTGGCCAACAACACCGACCTGAACTCCGCTCGCATCGCCATAGAGAAATCGGAGCTGTCGCTCAAGACCGCCAAGATGGCCTTCCTGCCGGCGCTCTATTTCTCTCCTTCCGGCACACTGTCGAGTTTCGATTTCGGACCGGTGGGCAAGACCTACAACATGCCGCTCCAACTGAGCTGGGACGCCGACTTGTTCGGCTCCCTCACCAACAAGAAACGTGCTGCCAACGCCGTGCTGTTGCAGGCCCAGGTGCGTGAGGATGCCATTCGCACCAACCTCATCTCCGCCGTAGCCCAACAATACTACATGCTGCAAGTGCTCGACCGACAGTTGGAAATCCTCACGGCTACCGACAGTTTGTGGAATGCCTCGTTGGAGACGGAAAAAGCATTGTGGGAAAACGGAAAGATATACTCCACGGCCGTCAACCAGATGGAGTCGTCCTACCTGAGTGTGAAAACCCAGATTGTTGACACACGCCGCAACATACGCGGTGTGGAGAATGCCATCTGCCGCCTGCTGGGCGACACACCTCAGCACATCAAGCGAAACAAATGGGGCAGCTCTGCTCTGCCGGAGCATCCCGACACGAGTACCGGCCAGAGGATGTTTGATACCAAATTCATCCAAGTTGGCGTTCCCGCCGAAGTGCTTCAAAACCGCCCGGACATCCGCATGGCCAACCTCGCCATGGAGGAGGCCTTCTACAACACCCAGGCGGCTCGTGCGGCCTTCTTCCCCAGCATCACGCTGCAAGGAACTGCCGGGTGGACCAACAGCGCCGGCAGCATGGTGGTGAACCCCGGCAAGGTGTTGCTCAACGCCGTCGCCTCGCTCTCACAGCCCATCTTCGCCCGTGGCAAAATCAAAGCCAACCACAAGATTGCCCAACTCACCGAGGAAGACCTGCAACGCAAGTACGTACAGACCGTCATCGATGCCGGCAACGAGGTGAACGAGGCCCTGGCCGACTGCCAGGCCGCCCGCGAGAAGCATGCCTATTTCCACCGTCAAGTGGATGTGCTTCGCGAAGCATACATGGGCACCCATGAGCTGATGGACAACGGCAAGGCCAACTACTTGGAGGTGCTCACCGCACAGGAAAGCCTCCTCAACGCCCAACTCAGCGAGGCCATGAACATGTACAACGGGGCACAAGCTGTCATCGCCCTCTACATCGCCCTCGGAGGAGGAGGGAGGAAATGAAAAATTAAAAATTAAAAATTAAAAATGAAAAATGAAAAATGAAAGGATGAATGATTGACTGAAATTTTCCTCCTTTCAGTAAAAATTTCATTTTTTCATCTTTTATCCCTCCACCATTCCGCCCGCCCGACATCCTTCCGACTGTCAGGCGGGCGGTTTGCATTTTGCCATATTCCTTGCATTTTGTTTCTGAGGACACGGTGGACGAACTTCGCGGTGGAATAAATCGCTTCATCAAGTACTACAACTACAAGCGTCCACAATAGTCCATCGATGAATGGCTACCCAGTATGAGATACGGAATAACAGCGTAATAAAAAAACATATCCAAATGATTGCATATTTAAATTCAATTGCATATCTTTGCAGCACTGAGACAAGAGAACGCTCAGTCAAGTCCGCATATCTGTTTCACTCACATAAATCAATGTATAACCTGTCTAATTATGGGGAGAACTATACCCTTTTTCCTAACAGCAAATCATTGCAAAAACGGCTTAGGTGATGCCATTGGATATGCAACCCTCCTGTATTACATACCAGTAATTCCTTGTTTCGCTGGGGAGCAATCCCGTGGTGAACTGAATTACAGGCATTGGCAATTGACCTATGACCAGCCTAGCTCCCGTTTGATTGTTAAAAAACATTAAACCCCATATCTTTCTATGCAGTCATTTCGCTTCTTTTGACACTTATAAATATAAAGAATTAATTTCATAAATTGTAGAATATGAAAAAGTTTATTATTTTTATTATTTTGTCCTTAATTAATGTCTGTATGTATGGTACTGACACAAAGGAAGTCATAGTGAGAAAATCTGGATTAATCTATCGAAAGACAGATGACAAGCTAATTAAATTGGATGACACTACTATTACCGTTAAGCTAAAAAGAGGAAAGGCTATAGATAAGAATCTTATGGTAGTGCGTTCAAATTGTTTGGGCTATTATGACATTTCCGTGCCAAAAGATGTTGATATTGAAGATTTTGTTGACAAATTAAGAGAAACTGGCAATTATGAAATAGTAAAATACAATGTGATTGCTGAAATATGTATGTCAACAAATGACACATATATAGCAAATCAATGGTACCTTAACCGCATCAATATGTTTTCAACATGGGATTTAACTATGGGGTGTTCCAATGTGAAAGTAGCTGTTCTTGACCTTTTAATTGACTGGGATCACGAGGACATCGGATATGGTGATGACAATTATAGTAATATAGCCCCTTCGTTGGGCTATAATAGTTTTATGAACTCTATGACTTTACTTCCACGGCGGCATGGTACTATGGTAGCAGGGATTATCAGTGCAAAAACCAAAAACAATAATGGTATCGCAGGTATTGGAGGAGGAAACAATGAATCAGGTGTTACAATTATCCCCTTTAATGTAGGGTATCAATTTTCAGATATAGAAATAAATATGGAAGTTGGGACTGTATGCAATCAAGGTGACGTTGGGCAAAAACTCTTGGAGCAAGAAATTCATAAATAATAGATGAAATTCTATCAATAATGAAAAATAAATAGTAACGAAACAATTAATAAGAATTATTATGAAACGGTTAGCAATTATGATAGGTGCATTGTTCCTTCTTGTTGTCTGTATCATAAGCTGCGAAAGCTCTGGTATGACAGAAGAGAATGATAGTAGTGAGGGCCTACTGATACCAAGCCAAGATATGAACGAAGATATTTTTTCTTTCTTTGAGAAGGAATTACCTGAAACAAGTGGAGCTCCATATTATGACAGTGGTATCCCATTTGTTTTTAGTGGTAATGAAAAAGATCAATGTATCATTATCAATAATAAAAGGGATTTTGAAAAGGTATATACCGGAAAGACAAGCCTTCCGAATATTGATTTCGCACAATTCACATTGGTAATTGTAAGAAATTATGTTGCTGCAGGAATTTTTAGGGATAAATTATCGATCAAAATGATGGGGAAGAAATCCATTTTTTTAAATGTGTTTTGCAAAAGAGGCATGGGTTGTTATACAGCAAATTTTATTTATTTATATTCTTGGAGTATTTTCCCAAAATTTGAAGCTTCAAAGGTAGTCATTAAGAAATATCTTGATGGTCAGGAATCTGATTGGGCACAATAAGACTATTTGTAATTCCTGAAGAAAGAAAGTCACATTTTGAATCTAAATAAGACAGAACTGATAAGCAGGTGCAAGGCTGGTGACCGACATGCCTTGGACCTGCTTTATCAGCAATATAGGTCTGGACTACTGAAAATATGCAAGCAGTATACGAAAGATGATAATGTGGCAGAAGACCTGATGCACGATGCCTTTGTCGTTATTCTCACCTCACTTGACAAACTGAAGCAGACAGACAAACTTGAAACGTGGATGACCTCTATTGTCAAGAATGTTGCTTACCATTATCGTCAACATGTTAAGAAAGAACTGGAAACTCTCCAACAGATGGCCGAGGAGAATAAGACTACTACAGAGGAAACACCAACTCCCAACTTAGACGATCTCCAACTCCTTATTACTCAATTACCCCAAGGTTATCAACAGGTCTTCCGACTGTCGGTTTTCGAAGGTTTGTCTCATCAGGAAATCAGCGAACTTTTGGGTATCGCCCCCCATTCTTCTTCATCTCAACTGTTCCATGCCAAACGTATGTTGAGACTGCTTATCAAGCAGTCTTGGATGCTCATAATATTGCTCGTCGCCATTCCAATGGCTGTGTGGTACCTTTGTAAGAAGAATCCTACAGATGAACATCATCCTACAATCAGCAAGCCTGTGTCTAAACAGCAACCTCCCACATCTGTAGATGTTCCTAAAGAACAACCAATTTTGCTACAAACTTCTTCTCCCTCTCCAATCTATCAGAAGTGTAATGACACTATGACAGAATGGAACCCGCACAAGCCAGAAATCCTTCCGGCCGACGTGGCAGTTCTGTCCGATAGTATTCCAAATCAACCGAAAGACAGTATATACATCTCACAAATAGAGACCGCGCAGACAGAAAAGGAAGAATCTCGAAAAGATACCATCATCTATCCCCAAACCCCATGGCAACCAATTGAAGACATAAATTCTTGCCATGTAGTTAAAGCTAATCGTTCATGGAAAGTCAGTTTGGCATACAATGGGCGGTTAGGACGTGATGAGAATTACATAACGGCTACTACTATAGGAAATATTACTTCCGGTGTCGTAGTAGCTTCGACCACAACCAATCAATTCAGTAATTGGATTGACTATCACTACTATCTGAACACCAATCCCTCAATCCAAAATGACCCAGAGGTGCATTCCCTGATTAAAATTGCCTCACAAAACACTTATATAAACAACGGAAAGATAGTAGCTCGCTATGAGCATCAACTTCCCATCACCCTACAACTGATGCTAAGCCGTCAGCTTTCTCGCAAAGTCTCGATAGAAACTGGTATCAGTTATACCCAACTCAATTCCACCATTACCACAGGCAGCACCAATGCCAATATTCAGGAACGGCAAAATTTGCGCTTTCTGGGTATTCCTATACGTTTTGGGTGGCAGTGGTATAACAATAGCCACTTCACCCTCTACACCTCAATTGGACCTATGCTCGAACTACCGATACATAGTACCGTCGGTGTGCGTCATTTTGAAAATGGCTGTTATACTTTCCAGAAAGAGGTATCGCCCAGTGTGCCTCTGCAATGGTCTTTCTCGCTTGGTGTCGGTGGGCAATACAATGTCACACAATATCTCGGCATTTATCTGGAGCCAAGCGTACAGTATTTCTTTAACGAAGGTAGCGGCATCAAGACCTACCGCACAGAACACCCATTTGAGTTTACCCTGCCTTTCGGCTTCCGCTTCCATTGGTAATAATGTCAACACAGATACACAGTAAGACTGATAGGTTTAACATATCCTTGCATACCCAGAACATCTTTTTCAACCATACAACAATTATTTTTTCAAATCCCATGCAAGATTTTGGCCTTTTCGTAGTTATCAAGATAGAACCATAAACGAGAAAGGAATGAAAGGCATCGCATCCACCCTCTGCAAACTGCTCTCCACGTCATTGGCGGCAATGCTGCTCACTTCCTGCGCCACGATTTTTTCCGGCACGAGGGCCGACATCTTCATCCACGGTGACGTGGACGAGCCGGTGACCATTGTGAGCAGCCAAGGCGAGTACAAGGACGTCACGCTCCCCACCGTCGTGGAGGTGAAGCGACGTCATCTCAATGGCCAGCATATCCAAATCAGTTCCGAGCACCACACCTTCGACGACATCGTGCTGAGGAAGGCCTTTAACGAATGGGCTTTGGCAAGCATCATTCTCTCAGGAGCCGGGGGAGTGGTGATTGACTTGATAACCAACGCAGTGAGCAAACCTCACTATGATTGTTTTTTCGTTCGGCCCAACGACTCCATTCCATCCGCCGACACACCTCGTACAACAGCCTCGACCACCTTCTTCCTATTTGGAAGCGACCCTACAAAGACCAACCTCCGCTCACACACCCTGCCGAAGAAATATCCTCGACACGAGGTGAACGCCACCTTGGGGCTCGGTCGAAACCAAGCCGACCCTTCCACCAAACGCTTCATCGACAACAACCTCACACAATATCATTTGGAGGATGAATTCGAGTGCTTCGACCTCATCGGAGCCTCCTACGTTGTGGGGAAGGTGGAATACCACTACCGCCTCAACCGGAAATGGGACATCGGAGCCATGGCAGGATGGGGATTGTCGAGAGAGAGCTACAGCGGCGAACCTGACGTTTTAGAACAGAAAAGAAAGGAGGTCGAAGAGCAAAAAACCTCCCCTGTCTTCACCCACGGCTATGAAAACTGCCGAACTTTCTCTTTCGCCCCCTCAGCGAGATACACATGGTATGAAACGCACAGCTACCGCCTGTTCTCACGCGTGGCGGTCGGTATGATGCGCCACCACCGCACATTTGAAGTGGAAAGATGGAAATACAACGCACAAAATACCCATGGCATCCAAGTGGGCGACACGGAATATATGGAAAACACGAAATGGCGCATGGCATACCAACTCTCACCCATCGGCGTGACCGTAGGGAGTGACAACCTGAGGTTTATCGCCGAATTGGGATACGGATGCCTTGGAGTGATGAACATAGGCGTCTCCGTCTGCTTTTGATGCCGCTACTGGATGAATCACCTGGTTGATTTCTTATTTGTTGCCCGATTAATTACCCGGAAAAAAAATAAAAGCACGCTTTCCTTTTTCTTTTCTCTTTTTTTCGTATCTTTGGCGGAAAATTGTAACTATGGCAAGCCAACAGAAAGCAACCGCCGCCGCTGAGTTTGCAAAACGGTGGGAGGGAAAAGGATACGAGAAGGGGGAGAGCCAGATTTTCTGGACCGAACTCCTGACCGAGGTCTATGGAGTGGAAAAACCCTCCACCTTCATCTCCTTCGAGCTGCAGGCACGGCTCGACCACACCTCGTTCATCGACGTATTGATTCCATCGACACACGTGATGATTGAGCAGAAGAGCGTTGACAAGGACATCAACAAACCTATACGTCAGAGCGATGGCACACTGTTGACGCCCTTCCAACAGGCGCAACGTTATTCTGCCGTACTGCCCTATTCCCAGCGTCCCCGATGGATTGTCATCTGCAACTTCAAGGAGTTTGCTGTCCATGATATGGAGAACCCCAATGGCGAGCCATACATCATCCTGCTGAAAGACCTTGGCAAGGAATACTACCGACTGCAATTCCTCGTGGAACAGGGCAATGAGCATCTTCAGAAGGAGATGGAGGTGTCGATGAAGGCTGGGGAAATCATAGGCAAGGTTTATGACGCATTAATCAAACAGTACATCGACCCCACAAAACCCTCCACCATGCGGTCGCTCAACATCCTGTGCGTCCGGCTGGTGTTCTGCCTATACGCCGAGGATGCCGGCATCTTTGGCTCACACGACATGTTTCACGACTATCTGGCACAGTTCGACACCAATGCCATGCGGGCAGAACTCATCCGTCTCTTCCAAGTGCTCAATACCAAGCCCGAAGACCGCGACCCATACTTGCGGGATGACCTCGCAGCGTTCCCATACGTCAACGGTGGGCTTTTTGAGGAGGAGATTGAAGTTCCCCGCTTCTCCGATGAGATACGTACGCTGCTCTTGCAGAATGCCTCTTTGGACTTCGACTGGAGCCAAATCTCACCCACCATCTTCGGCGCGGTGTTCGAGAGCACGTTGAACCCCGAGACCCGCCGATCCGGTGGTATGCACTACACCTCCATCGAGAACATCCACAAGGTTATCGACCCCTTGTTCCTTGACAACCTCAACGAGGAGTTCGCCACCATCATGGCAGAACCCGTGCTGCGGAAACGGCACAAGATGCTCGCCTCATACCAGGACAAACTGGCCAGCCTCACCTTCCTCGACCCCGCTTGCGGCTCCGGCAACTTCCTTACGGAGACCTACCTCTCCTTACGACGCCTGGAAAACAAGGTCATCCGAGAACTGCAAGGCAGCCAAGTGGTCATGGGGGAGTTTGTCAATCCTGTCAAGGTAGGCATCAGGCAGTTCTACGGCATTGAAATCAATGATTTCGCCGTCACTGTGGCCACCACGGCCCTGTGGATTTCAGAGGCGCAGATGCTGACGGAGACGGAGCACATCATCCACCAAGACATCGACTTCCTCCCGCTGAAGACCTACACCAACATACGTGAGGGCAACGCCTTGCGGATGGATTGGGACGAGTGGCCCGTCGGCGAGGAACTGCCCACCATCGTGGCCAACAAGACCTATCTAATAATCGACGGCCCAACACGTGATATGGTGAACGAATCGCCTGTCTCTTTCGACGAAGTGAACCTTATGACCAGCGACCTGCATATCGGCCGCAAGCCTCTGCCAACAAACAAGCATATACATTACGATTATGTGATGGGCAACCCTCCCTTTGTGGGCTACGGTATGCAGAGTGCCCAACAAAAGGAAGACATCCTCAACATCTTCTCCGACAAGAATGGGAGACCACTCCGAGGTGCGGGGAAAATCGATTACGTCGCCGCTTGGTTTTACAAGGCAGCCAGGATGATTCAGGGCAGCAACACCAAGGTGGCGATGGTGTCCACCAACAGCATCACCCAGGGGGGCGAACAAGTTTCCTCTATTTGGAAACCGCTAAAAGAGTTGTTCGACCTGCACATCGACTTTGTTCGCCGCACTTTCAGATGGGACAGCGAGTCCAACGACAAAGCCCACGTACACTGCGTCATTATCGGCTTCTCATGTAACCAACACTTAGGACGCACTCCTATCATTTACGATGGGGAGATGGCCATCAAGGCAAACCACATTAACGGATATCTTCTTGACGCACCCGACATCTTTTTGGACAGTAGGCAAAAGCCCATTAATGATGCTCCACCAATGACCACAGGGAACCGCCCAGCAGACGGCGGGCACTTGATTGTCGAAGCCGACGAATACCAAGAGTTGACAATCCGCGAACCCAAAGCCAGGCCTTTCATCAAGAAATTGATTGGCTCCATAGAATTCATCAACAACAAACCAAGATACTGTCTTTGGCTTAAGGATGCCACGCCATACCAGTTGAAAAACATGCCGTTGGTGATGAAAAGGGTCATCAGATGCAAGGAAGCCAGACTGGCCTCTCCAGACAAGGGAAGGCAGAAACTTGCCGACACGCCCCACCTCTTCAGAGAAACTCAAAATCCCGAACAAGCTGTAGTCGTTCCAAAGGTGTCATCAGAGCGCAGACGCTACATCCCAATGGGGCTAATGGGAAAAGACACTATCGCCACAGACTTGTTATTCCTCATCCCCGACGCCACGCTCTACCATTTTGGCGTACTGGAGTCCAACGTCCACATGGCTTGGATGCGCGTAGTGTGCGGACGATTGAAAAGCGACTATCGCTACAGCAAGGACATCGTCTATAACAACTTCCCCTGGCCAACACCAACGGGCGAGCAAAAGGCGAAAATCGAACTGACAGCCCAAGCCATCCTCGATGTACGTGCCAAATATCCCGACAGCAGCCTTGCCGACCTCTACGACCCCAACCTGATGCCATTCGACTTGTTGCAAGCCCATCGCGACAATGACCGCGCCGTCATGGCCGCCTACGGCTTCTCGATTAAAATGTCCGAGTCGGAGTGTGTTGCCGCCCTCTTCAACCGCTATTCGAAATTGACAAAGACAAAGAAATAACAATCCATACCATTGGAAATTATGAAAAGAATACTAACATTTGTCACAATGACGCTCATTGCGCTCACCATGACCGCCCAAGCCAAGACTTGGCGCGGAGCACCATACAAGCTTCATTCCGCCACTATGATTGGCGACGTGAACGGCGACGGAGCTATCACCATCACCGACGTGACCATGATGGTGGCGTATGTACTGGGACAGCAAAGCGATGACTTCATCGCCGCCAACGCCGATGTCAACGGCGACGGCAGCATCACCGTCACCGACGTGGCGGAAACCGTCAACATCATCCTCGGCGGCGGCAGCCACAACCCGCCTACTGGTTGCCCTGACGGGAACCACCCCCACATGATCGACCTCGGCTTGCCCTCCGGCACGAAATGGTCGTGCTGCAACGTGGGTGCAGACACCCCCGAGGGAACAGGCACGTTGCACGGGCTGCACATTGACAACAATCCCGATTACACTTACGACAAGACAGATGGCAACAAACAGACGCCCGACACCACTCAAATAGCGGAACTCCTCAAACATTGCACCATTGAGTGGGTGAACAACAACGGAGTGGATGGTGCTGAAATAACAGGACCAAACGGCTCCCACATCTTCATGCCTACTTTGACTGGCAACACCCAGCAATATACGGGATGCCTGGCGGCAGATTTCAAGAAGAACGAATGGTATTCGTATTACGACCATTGGTATCTGCTCATCAACGGCGACAACTCGAAACTGGCCACATACGAATCTGCCAGTCTTGTTCGGGAAATTCCCATCCGCTTGGTAAAAGGGGCAGGAATCGTGCGCATTGCGGATTTCGACCAGTCCGGCACCACCTATAAAAAGGATGGCTTCACATACAAGGGCCAGCAATACTCATTCCAGTATGGCTGCGACATCACCATGGAACTGGCAGACGACACAGACGTGGAGGACTGGGGCTATGCGTATGAAGACCTCAACGGGGAGGCCACAACATTCTCGCTCAAAGGACAAGCGTCGCCGTGCAAGGATTCGCAGTTGGTCTGCTTCAGCAACGAGAACATATCCTCGGTAAAACTATACGGATATGTCAAATACAAGGATGACAACACTGTTTATTACAACACTCCAAGGGACTACACGGTCATCCATCTTTGCCCGGATGACAACCACCCGCACATGATCGACCTTGGACTGCCCTCAGGCACCAGGTGGTCTTGCTGCAACGTGGCAGCCCACTCGCCAAAAGAGAGTGGGAATTTCTTCTCATGGGGAGATTTGGACGCTGTGGGCAATTTCTCCTATTCCTTTGATATGCTTGGCAGCTATGATGAAGGGAACGACCCCGCCTCCATTTGCGGCACGGACAGGGATGCGGCATTTGCAAATTGGGGAAAGCCGTGGAAGACCCCTTCGACAGAACAGATGAACGAACTGAAGGATAATTGCACCTTCACAAGAATAGACAGCGAACCCTATCACGGCATCATGATGACAGGTCCCAACGGCAACTGTTTCTTCATTCCCGCTTCCGGCTTATACGCTTTTGATGATTGCCCCGGCCACAGCCAAGAAGAGTATTACTGGCACGAAGCAGCCAGCAATGGCGAAATGGATATGGATGGCTTCTATTGGACTGGCGACAAGTATGGCCATGTGTCCTTTTACAACGATGGCCTGCAAGTGAATGAGGACGGAGCACCTTTGGACGGCATGCCCATCCGCCCCTGCGCGTTGTTCGTGCCGACCTCCTACCCGTCCGACCCGCTGCAGATTGACGCCGGAAGCACGGCAGACCTCATGGTGTCGCTCGACTGCATCGACGACGACATCTACAACGGTCTGCAATTCGACTTGTCCCTGCCAGCGGGACTTCACCTCGCAAAAGACAAGTATGGCTACTTCTACGAGATGGCCGACCGCTTCACCAACGATGTGGAGGTGGCATTCAACGATTTCGGCGGCGGGCATTTCCGCGTGATGGTATATTCGCTCAACAACGCCATGCTGAAGGACGCCATGGGCGACGTCATCTCGCTCACCGTAGAGGCGGATGCCAACATTGCCCCCGGCTCATACGTGGGAGCACTGACAAAGTTCAGACTGAGCAGACGCGACAACAAGGGTGTCGATTTGCCCGACTCAACCTTCACCATCATCGTCAACGGCAACGGTTTTGCTCCGGGTGACGTCAACCATGACGGCGACGTGAACGTGACGGACGTGATGATGACAGCCAACAAATGCCTTGGAAATGAAGTGCCAGGATTTTACTTCAACGAGGCCGACATCAACCAAGATGGCGACATCAACGTGACGGACGTGATGGGCATCGTCAACCTCGTGCTTGGATGGGGCAGGAATGCCATGCCCAACAGATACGAGGGCTCAAAGGGGCAAATGATAGTAGCATCCACCGCCAAAGGGAGTTCCCTCTCCCTCAACAACCACGAAGCATGCACCGCCCTCCAGATGGTCGTCACCCTGCCCCACGGCTCTTCCCTCAACGATATGTCGCTCAAGGGCAACTCATCCCACCAAGTGAATTTCCAACGCATAGAGGACAACAGCACCACACATGGCAACCAATACAAGGTCATCGTGTGGTCCGCCGAAGGAAAGGCACTCGGCAACACCAGCAACTTCCTTTCCCTCTCGGTCAAAGGCAGCAAGGACATTGCCGTCTCCAAAATCCTGCTCACCAACAAGGCATTCAAGACCATCACCCTGCCCGACGCCGGCAAGAATACGAACAATACTAAAGGAACTTAGCGAAGAAGAAAGAAAAAGAGTATTGAAAGCAGCCTCAAAATTGAAGTTATAAGGCGAAATCACTTTATAAGTTGGCGCAATCTCGACTTTTTTGTGAGATTGCGCCAACTTATAAGGTTATTATTTGGCGCAATCTTGTATTTTTTGTAACTTCGCGCCAGAAAAAAAACTATTTCAGGTATGGAAAGAGCTATTATCGGGCGTGAAATAGTCTATGTAACTCCCTTCGGGTTATACAATAATATGTATGCGAGAAAAGTCAACAAACAGGTGACAGCAGACAATCTGTTCAAAGACACCGAGACACTTGCCACCTTCCTCAAACTGACGAAATTGTGATAGAAAAAAGAATTTATTGTCGAATCTTTTGACGAACTGAAAACAACTTTGTAATTTTGCATAAAAATCCAAAAACACAAACTATGAGCGAACTGATACCATTCACCACCAATGACGTAATGGCCAGGATAATCAAGATTCGCGGTCAAGAAGTCCTGCTCGACAGGGACGTAGCAGAACTCTACGGAGTTGAAACAAAACGCATCAATGAAGCACTGAAGAACAACCCTGATAAATTCCCTGAAGGGTATGTTTTCACATTGCAACCCTCTGAGAAACAGGAGGTGGTCGAAAATTTCGACCGGCTCAAGACTATCCAATTCTCAACTGTCGAGCCTCATGCTTTCACTGAGCGTGGACTATATATGCTGGCCACCATTCTGAAGAGCAAGCAGGCCACATCGACCACGTTGGCCATCATCGACTCCTTCGTGAAACTTCGTGAGATTTCACGGAATGTCGCCGCTCTCCATCAGGAGCAGGACAAGGAGAAGCAGAAGAACCTGGTGCAGCGCACAGGGGAACTGATGAACGACCTGCTACTTGACGACGGCGAGACCACAGAGACGGAGAGCACGGTGGAGATCAACCTTGTTGCATTGAAATTCAAGCACACCGTCAAGAGAGTCAAGAAAAAGGAGAAAGAGGATTAGGACATGCCTTTCCTTTTTTCATGCGATTGTCCTGATTGAAATCTATCAAGTAGGTAAAAACTATAACCATCATAAAAAACTGCAAGTATGAAAGCAAACATATTGTATCGTAGCATGATGCTATTTGTCTTTGCCATAGCCTTTTCGTCTGTTCTCATGGCGCAGGGTCCCAATGTCAAATTCGGAAACCCCACCGAAGAGGAACTTGCCATGACATCCTATGCACCTGACGAGTCGGCACCAGCCGTCGTTCTCTACCAAAGCACACGTACATGGTATGACATCCTGACCGGGAAATTCAAGGTCTATACCGAGGTGAAGACACGCATCAAGATACTCAAGCCCGAAGGCAAGGAATACGCCGATGTGGAAATTCTCTATATCGACAGCGACAAGGAAAAATCGATGCGTGAGGACATCACGGGCCTGAAAGCATTCGCATACAACATGGTGAACGGCAAACTGGTGAAGACGAAGATGGAGAACAGCAGCATTTCACGTGAGAGGGTGGACAAGAGCCACATACTCCTCAAATTCTCCATCCCCCAGGTGAAGGAAGGCACCGTCGTGGAGTACCAGTACAAGAAAGAGAGCGGCTACTATTTCTATATCGACACCTGGGTGGCCCAAACAGAAATCCCCGTAGCCTACACCAGTTACGACCTGCTCATTCCCGAGTATTTCAAATTCAGCATCGACGAGACCGGCATGGTGCAGACCGAGAACAAGGTCTCGGAAGAGGGCATCCGCTTCATAGATGCCAGCGGCGAACCACTTGTCTGCGGCGGCACAAGATACGAGTTCGTGGGGCGCGACCTCCCAGCGATGAAGTCCGACTCCCATGTCTTCTGCCCTCTCGACTATTGCAAGAAAGTGACAGCCGAACTGAACGGCTTGCAGGTGCCCGGCGCACTCTATGAAAACTTCACCACCTCGTGGGAGGAAATCGGGCGACGCCTTATGGGTGACGAAGACTTCGGCAAACGCATAAAGCGTACCTGCCCCATCAAGGACCTCGTGCCATCCAGCGGGGTGCAGAAAGAGACCGACGTGGTGAAGAAGATGGCCGCCATATACACGACTTTGAAAAGCAGGCTGAAATGGAACGGCAACTACAAACTCTTAGCCGAGTCGGCCTCGAAGACCCTGAAAGACGGCTCCGGCAGCAATGCCGACCTCAACTTCTTTCTTCTCAGCGCCTATCGCGAGGCAGGCCTCGACGCCCGGCCGGTGGTGATGAGCCGCCGGACAAAAGGACGCTTGCCCCTTTCCCATCCATCAATGAACAAACTCAACACTTTTGTGGTGGGAGTGGTGGACGAACAGACCGTTCACTTCATCGACGCCTCCGTGGAGGATGGTTATATCGACGTGCTCCCGCCCACGCTTCTTACCGAGCAGGGGCTTCTACTGTCCGATGACGGAACAGGCAAGTGGGTCAACCTCCAGTCTCTCAATGCCTCCAAGACCAATATCATCATCGATGCCACCCTTGGAACCGACGGCACCATCAAGGGCACCTACAACGCCCAGATGCAAGCCAATCTCTCGGCATCGCTGAAAAGCGAGTTCCGTGAGGCCGACGACAGCCTGTCGTATGTCAACAAACTGGCAGAGCGTGACGGCATCACCATCTCCGAATATGTCATCGACAATCGTACCGCTTTCCTTCCCATGGCCTCAGAACGGTTTTCTTTTACCAAGAAAGCCGAAGCCGACGGCTCCCACATCTATCTCAACCCTTTCCTCATCCCCATCATGAAAGAATCGCCTTTCAAGGCTGTCACCCGCACCCTTCCCGTGGAATACCCTTACAAATATACGGTCAACATGGTCACGTCGTTGGAACTACCCGATGGCTACGAAGTGGAGGAAATGCCGAAACTACTCATTCTTACCACCGAAGACAAGATGCTCAGCATACGAGTGAATTACACCTTACAGGGAATGAAGTTATTGGTGCAATACCGTTTCGTGGTCGGCAAGACGTTCTTCTTGCCGGAAGAATACGACATTCTTCGCCAAATCTATGACTCCATGGCAGAGAAATGCAACGAGATGGTCGTGCTAAAGAAGAGTTGACATGAGGACGATGCTGAAAACGATGGGGCATGCTTTACTTGCCTTGACAACATGGTTGGTGCCCGTGCATGGCCAGGGTACTGATGCCGTGGTGCTGGTGGAGACCAACGCCGTGGACATCTATAGCAATGTGGCATTCTCTTTTACGAAGCACCGTGCCGTGCGCATCCAGAATGACAACGGCGCACATCACGCCGATTTCTCCATCTACATGACCAATGACATGTCAATGGACAAGTTCCAACTCACGCTCTCGGATGCTTCCGGCCATTTGCTCCGCACGTTCAAACAGAAAGACTTGATGCGCACAGAATTTTCCGAGGGGCTGGCCGCCGATGGATACATGCTATACCTTGATGTGACGCCTCCTTCTTATCCTGTCGTTGTCGCCTGCGACATAACGGTCAACTTCAAGCGCAACAATGTCTCCTTCCCCATCTTCTCCCCCCTCGACAGTTACAACACCGAGGTGGAAAAAGCCACCTACGACATCACTTACCCCTCCGACTATCCCCTGCGCTACAAGGTGGTCAATTCCTCTGTCTCGCCATCGAAGACCAGCCAAGGGGGCAAGACCTGCCTTCACTTTCAGTTTGACAACATCAATGCCATCAAGAAGTCTGAATATGGATTACCTCTAAGCAAGGTGTCACCGAAGGTCTATTTCGCCCCATCACGATTCTCCTATTTCAAGACCACGGGCAGTCTCTTGTCTTGGGATGACCTGGGAGCGTGGGAACATTCGCTTTTCTCCGACCGTGGCGCGTTGCCTGAAGAGGCGAAGGCGAAAGTGCGGCAGCTCATAAAGGGCTGCTCCTCCGACAAGGAGAAGGTGGCTGCCATATACAAGTTTCTCGGAGAGAGCACAAGGTATGTAAGCATCCAACTCGGCATCGGCGGCTACCAGCCCATGACTGCCTTGGAGGTGTGGCGGCAGGGCTTCGGCGACTGCAAGGCTTTGAGCAACTACATGATGGCCCTTCTCGCCGAGGCAGGCATCCAGAGCCATTGCGTGGCCATCAGTACGCAACAGGACAAACTGTTGCCTGACTTCCCCAATTTCCAGCAGATGAACCACATGATACTTGAAGTGCCACTGTCGTCCGACACCCTGTGGGTGGAGTGCACCAACCCCCGGTTGCCTCTCGGATATGTGCACAATGACATCTCCGGACACGTAGCCTTGGAGATGTCATCTGCCGGAGGGAAACTGGTGACTCTGCCCGAATACCCCGATTCTTTCAATGTCAACATTACCGATGCGCACGTGGCACTTTCGCCAGACGGGTCTGCAGGCATCACCATCGACGAGGACTTCCGTTACCACCGCTATGCAAGGATGAAATCGATTGCCACACTCGGCGAAAACGACTTGCGCAAGGTGATGTTTTCCATCTACAATTTACCACAGGCAGAGATAGAGCCCATAGCCGTCGATGAGATGTGCCAGCCTTATGGCGTACCTTCACTCACCTATCGTCTCGCCGCCCATAGCCAGAAGTATGCCAGCGTCACGGGCTCTCGGATTTTCGTACCCACCAATTTGCTGCATAAGAACTACATGGCTGCGACCGACAGTCATCTTGCCAATGAACTGTTCATTGCACATGGCTCACGAAATGTTGAGAAAATAGTGGTCACCATGCCCGAAGGCTACATAGTGGAGAGCATGCCCGAATGCACGACCCTGTCTTTGCCTTTCGCCCGATTTTCTTCCTCCGTATCCGCAGAGGGCAACACCATCACCATCACTTACGAATATTTCATACGCCGGGGTACATACCCCGGAGCGGCAGAACAGTTCCATGAGTTTGAAAAAAAGGTGGGAGAGGTATATGCCCGCAAGATGGTGTTGAAGAAGATTGCTACCTGATATCTGCTGTCTGATAGTAGCGAAGAAGAAAGAAAAAGAGTATTGAAAGCAGCCTCCAAATTGAAGTTATAAGGCGAAATCACTTTATAAGTTGGCGCAATCTCGACTTTTTTGTGAGATTGCGCCAACTTATAAGGTTATTATTTGGCGCAATCTCTCTTTTTTTGTAACTTCGCGCCAGAAAATAAACTATTTCAGGTATGGAAAGAGCTATTATCGGGCGTGAAATAGTCTATGTAACTCCCTTCGGGTTATACAATAATATGTATGCGAGAAAAGTCAACAAACAGGTGACAGCAGACGATCTGTTCAAAGACACCGGGACACTTGCCACCTTCCTCAAACTTACGAAATTGTGATAGAAAAAAGAAATTGTTGACGAATCTTTTGACGAACTGAAAACAACTTTGTAATTTTGCATAAAAATCTTCGAATACAACCATGAGCGAACTGATACCATTCACCACCAATGACGTGATGGCCTGAATCATCAAAATCCGTGGCAAGGAAGTCCTGCTCGACAGGGACGTAGCGGAACTCTACGGAGTTGAGACAAAACGCATCAATGAAGCACTGAAGAACAACCCTGAAAAAATCCCGATGAACGGCGGCAAATCCCGATGAACGGCGACAAATCCCGATGAATGGTATGCCGAGCGGACCATGTATTGAGAAAACCACTCTCTCACAAAAAAATATCTCCAAAAGAAGTGATTTTCTCATATATTATTCGTACATTTGCATCGTAGATGTTTACATTCCGACCGACATGTCTGCCATGTGTCGTCATGTCGGTTTGGCCTGTATGTATGAAATATGCAGGTGGGCGCAGACCATCAGCACATTATCTACAAGATAAAACATTTTTAGACGTTTCATTAACATGATCAACAAGACTCCAACTATAGTAAAAAAGGCAGAAAAAAGCTCAACAATGAAGAAACTGTTATTTTTCCTCTTGGTGCTCACAGGCATGGTGCAAAAGGCATGGGCAGACACCACCGTCACGACGGAGAGCGATCTGAAAAGTGCCGTGCAGACCAGCCAGACGGTGACGCTCGGCCAGGACATCACGCTGACGACCACCGGGCGATTGGATATCAACGGCACGACCGTGACCCTCGACCTCAACGGACACACGCTGAAACGCCCAATGGCAGCTGCCGACGCGGGCGGGCAGGTCATCGCCGTGAAGGACGGCGGCAAGCTGACCATCAGCGACTCGTCGGGCAACAACAGCGGCAAGATCACCGGCGGCTGGGCCTACCAGGGCGGAGCCATCTACGTCTATGAAGGCTGCTCGCTGACCATCAACGGCGGCACCATCAGCGGCAACCGCTCCGACAAGATAGAAGGTGAAGGTACCAACTATGGCTACGGCGGCGGCGTGGAGAATCACGGCACCATGACCATGACGGGCGGCAAGATCACGGGCAACACCGCCGGACAATTCGGCGGCGGCATCCACAACGAAGGCACGCTGACCATCACGGGCGGCACCATCACCGACAACACCGCCGGAACGTATGGCGGTGCCATCTATAGCAACAGCACGGTCAGCATCAGCGGCGTCACCATCAGCGGCAACAGCGCACAACAGGGCGGTGGAGCCATCAGCAGCGAAGGCGAGACCAGCCTCAGCAACGTCACCATCACGGGCAACCGTACCAATCAGTATGGCGGTGGCATTTATCTGTTCGGGACCGGAACGGTGCAGATGAGTGGCGATTGTACCATCACGGGCAACATAGCCCAGGCAGGTGGCGGCATTTTCCATGTGTCAAAGGGGGCTAGTGTGGCTGGCCCGACGCTGAAGATGCAGGACAAGCCTGTGGTGGACAACAACTCACCCAACGACGTCTATCTGCAGAGCTACCAGCTCATCACCGTAACTGGAGCTTTTACCGAAGGGGCCAGAATAGGTGTAGACACCGAGATTGTGCAGGATGTGTTCACAACGGGCTATGGCAAGTATCACGAGTGGGGAATGACTAACCCCGATAAGTTCTTCTTCGTCAGCAACCCCGTGCTAAACGGCACTATCGGGACAAAGACGACGGACAACACCTCCGAGGCATACCTCACGCATACCACCTACAAAGCTATCAAGTACATCGAGCGCAGCTGGGACAACGAAGCAAAAAAAGTGGCCGATGAAGAGAAGACCTGCACCAGTTACACTCCTATCAGCGGCAACGACACCGGCGATAACGGCTGGTTTGGACTGGATAACGGCTGGTATGTGGTAACAGGCAACTCCAGCTACAAGACGCTGAACGTGACCGGCACTGACGCCCATCTCATCATCCCCGATGGTGCGACGCTCACCGTGACGGGCGGTGTGAAGGTGGAACAGGGACACAAGCTCACCATCTACGGACAGACCCACGACACGGGACGGCTCATTGCCAACAGCAGCGCCTATGAGAGTGCTGCCGGCATAGGAAGTGGCATGAACGCAAGAGCGGGCGACGTCACCATCCACG
>Ga0129307_1001733_pt1 | contig 21146 bp, 19 predicted proteins | sample P1105metagenome_FD_94437 | JGI IMG/M metagenome (GOLD analysis project Ga0129307, IMG submission 94437) | Capybara group fecal microbial communities from Wisconsin, USA - P1105 metagenome | ecosystem: Host-associated > Mammals > Digestive system > Large intestine > Fecal | place: USA: Wisconsin... | reverse complement strand
TGATGAGGACACGATTTGTCTGGACAATATGGCACAGTGGTATTACCGTGTGCTCGGCGACAGAAAAACGGCCAGGACCTATTTTGAAAAGGCCATTGAACTGAAGGAAGACCAGATCGATACCCTTTGGTTCCTCTCCCGCTATGAGCTCGAGGACGGCAACACGGCCAAAGCACTCGAGTATCTGAACAGGGCGCTCGACAGCCGCTTTTCTCCGCTCAACTATAAAACCAAGCAGGACTTTGAAAATGAAATCGCCCGCATCAAGGCATAATGCATCCTGCAAGAAAGGACCGACTCTGTATGGAAGAAAACAAAACACCAGACATGATCACTCCGGATACAGCATCCGATAATCAGACTCCGGATATGACTGCACCCGAAGAAAAGGCACCGGAAACGGAGCTGGAAACCAAAGAAACAAAGACAGAAGGAACGAAAGAGAAAAAATCACTCGGACGCGAAATTTTTGAATGGATTGTCACCATTGTCGCTGCAGTCGCCATTGCGCTGGTCATCCGTACCTTTATTTTTGAGCCTGTTCGTGTTGACGGGCAATCCATGGATGACACACTGGCCGACGGAGAAATCATGGTTGTTTCCAAGCTTGGATACTCCAGTTTTGACTTCTTCGGCGGACGTGTATCTGCCTTTGGCGATCCCAAGCGCTTTGATGTGGTCATCTGCCGCTATCCCGGACGCGGGCTTACGAATTTTGTAAAACGTGTCGTCGGACTTCCCGGTGATACAATCAGCGTGCAGGATGGTTTCCTGTATGTCAACGGCGAAAAGTACGACGAGCCCTATATCAATGATGCCTATCGCTCGGGTTATCTGAATCAGTTCAGTTCCTTCACCGTGCCTGACGGACAGTACTTTGTGATGGGTGACCACCGCAACAATTCCAACGACAGCCGCAGCATCGGCCCCATTGACCGGAACATGATCGTCGGCCATGTTGTTCAGGTTGTTTTCCCCTTCTCTTCCTTCCGTCCCATTCCGAACGGTCTGGATGTCCAGGCTCAGTAACAGCGAAAAGCCATTCCGCAGACCCTGAAACCCAAAAGAACGGCCGGGCAGTTTGCCCGGTCGTTCTTTTGCATTTCAATGGTACTCAACGGTTTCCTGATAAGCTTTGTATGTACTCTTGCATAACAGTTCGCGTCGGATTTCGCGGCCATTCTGGTACCACACTTTATACGTTTCAACCTCATACCCTTTTCTTGCCTGGACCGTCGTCTTTCTTGTTCCAGGTGCCAGATTTTCATTGAGTACTTCCTTGATGCCGGAGGGAGGCGTCAGCGTGCGCACCACTTTACTTTCCAGATCAATGGTTGTCCCGTCGCCCAGACTCATGCCATAGAGTTCGACAGTCACTTTCCTGTTGGCATAGGAGGCAATGATATAAACCGGCCAGTCTGTGTTATTGCGGAACTGAAAGTCCAGCCCCGGCCAGTTGACCGTCGCGTCCATCCCTTTTTCCACATACTTTGAAGGCCATGCATGCGGTGAACGTTTCACGATTTCCAGATTGGCCCTTGCCGCTGCGTTGAACAGGGTGGAGCTGGTCTGACACACACCGCCTCCGACTTCCTCAATATTCTGCCCGCCGGAAATCGCCGTGGCCGGTTTGTACCCTTTTGCAGCCGATCTCTCTCCGGTTGCCTGATTGAATGAGAAGGTGGCACCTGCGGGGACCATAATCCCATTGATTGCCTCACAGGAAAGCTGGATATTGGTATTCCGGTTTTTATTTTCCGTGGTCTTGGTCGAATAGGAGGAAATCATTCGGAAACTGTTGATCAGTTCTGCCTTTGTCACCCCGGCCATGACACTTTCCGGCTGAAGCCTGACCATCCCGTAATAATCTCCCCGGGCCAGACATCCCATCACCTGCTCATATATGGTTTCCGCATCCAGATGCTGTCCGGGAAGATCATCACCGAACAGAAATGTTTTGCTGGTCAGATCAAACGCTGAAACAAAGGCGTTCTGTGCCGGTTTTTCCACCTGCGCCGCAATCTGCTCAGCCAGTTCGTGAATCTGACGGCTGTCGAAGGACAGCGTCGTTCCCAGTGCTCTCGGATGTTCCTGCAGTTCCTGAATCGCTGCGTAGTGCCTTTCCATCGGGGTCGTCCCCTGTGCTCCCGGGGACATCGTACGGCCCAGCGCATACGCTTTCATGAGCTGGTCCTCAATATCCCTGGTCATGGGTACACGATTCGAATCAATCACCCACTGCGTTCCATCCACTTCGACCGTGATCGCAAATTCGCTTCCACTCGCTGCCGGGACTTCCATCAGCCGGGCTCTGGCCTGATCCACAGTGAGTCCTGAAACATCCACGCCGTCAATCGATATTCCCGGGTATATGGTGTCCGTGTACACAGATGCTGCCCTGTGAACATAATCACTGAGCTGCTGCTCATCCATTTCGACAAGGACATTGCTGTTGAATGCATAATTCGGAAGCGATTGAAAGCGCAGTCCCAGCAATTGAGGGGCCATGAGCAGAAAGAGTGAAACGAGCAGAATCAGATTCAGCAGAGCAATGCTTCCCCATACCAGCGGATGCTTCCTCTTCTTTTCAGGGGCAGACGGCGGCTGCGGCGGCATATTCCGCATTCTTCCGTCATATACCGTCTCTGCCGTACTGGTTTCCTGCGCTGTACGCTGCGGAACAATCCGATCAATCTCTCTCCCGTAGAGAATCTGGCCGTTTTCCAGTTCCAGTTCTCCCCTGCGTTCCATTCGGCCGCCTTTTCGAGGCCTGCGTTCCATACCTCTGTCCTTTCTTCTCAGGTTTGCGGGTGCTCCATTTTGTATGAAAGCACCTGCAGCGTATCACTCAGATGTACATTGACAATTTCGACATGCTTCGCCTGAAGTTTCAGGTCCACCGGTGCAAAATTCCAGATTGCACACACACCGCAGGCGGCCACACGTTCAGCTGTTTCCATGGCAGCTTCTGCCGGCACAGCCAGCACAGCGATATCCACAACATGACTCCTGCAGAAAGCCTCCAGGTGATCCAGCGGTTCAATGCAGACATTGCCCACCGTGCAGCCAATACGGGATGGATCGATATCAAACATCCCGATCGTCTCGAAGCCCTCTTTGGCAAAGCTTGGATAGCGTGCCACCGCAGAACCGATGCTTCCGCTGCCCAGGATAATCATGCAGTGTTTTCGGTTTAAACCCAGCATTTCGCCGATCCCGTTCTTCAGGCGTGAGACGTCATATCCATATCCCTGACGGCCAAAGCCTCCAACGCAGTTGATATCCTGGCGGACAAGTGAAGGTGTCTGGCCCATCCGCTCGCCGAGCTCGGTTGAGGAGATTTGTTTGATGCCTTCCCTTTCCAGTTCACGCAGGTGCCGGTAATACCCCGGCAGACGCCGGATGACTGCATCCGATATATGTTCATTCAAGATAATCCCTCCACACTTCGATCCAGAAGCATATGGCATGATTCTCTGATCCAGCAAAACCCATCATGATATGTTCGATTGTTATTTTCTGTGGTTTCTGACCGGCCCGCGGAGAATATCTCCCGGTTCGACCTGTGTCCCCAGTCGGAGACCAATCATTTCACCGGCTACACCTAAAGTATCCAGGACCTCATCCGTTTTGAACCTGTGGAGACCGGAAGCAGTGACTTCCCTGACTCCTTCAGCCGTCATCAGTTCCAGGGTTTCTCCCGCATAAAAGCGGTTTTTTAATTCAAAAACAGCTTCTCCATCCGGCCCTGCACCTTCACAGGCCCTGGCCACATACTCCCTGTTCTGATGAAATCCTTCTGCACCACCCGGCTGTCTCGGCGCGCCAAAGAGAAATCCGCTGTCACTCAGCCGGTGGCTTGCGCTGTCCAGTTCATTCATGGCCTGCGGAAGCCTTTCTTCAAACGCAGCTTTTCCCTGTTTTTCGAGAACATCCAGTGCTTTCCTGTAGGCCAGAGTCACGACAGCCGTGTAATACTCGGTCTTCATTCTGCCCTCGATTTTCAGACTGGAAATGCCCGCTTCTGCAAGGTCCGGAAGATATGGCATCAGGTTCAGATCGCGTGCAGAAAAAATATAGGTTCCATTCAGGTCTTCTGCGACAGGAAGATACTCTCCGGGACGCTTTTCCTCCATCACAGCATACTTCCACCTGCAGGACTGGGCGCATGCGCCTTGATTGCCGCTTCTCCCGGCGAGCTCAGCAGAAAGCAGACATCTGCCCGACCAGGCCATACAGGCTGCGCCATGCACAAAGCATTCCAGTTCCATGGTGTCCGGGATCTGCCTGCGGATTTCCCGCATCCTCTCCAGAGACACTTCACGCGCAAGAATCACCCTCGAGCAGCCAAGGGACGAAAGGTGGCGGATCGCAGCGCTGTTGCAGATGCTTGCCTGTGTGGATACATGGATTTTCAGATCCGGTACTTCTTTTCTCAGCGTGACGATGGCCCCGAGATCTGAAACGATCGCCGCGTCCACACCAATGGCCTGCGCGGTTCTGGCGCAGGCAACAAGGCCATCCATCTGGTCGTCAAACGGAAAGATGTTCAGTGTCAGGTAAAAGCGTTTTCCCTTTTTGTGGCATAATGCCACAGCCTCGGCCAGTTCGCTTTCAGAAAAGTTTCCTGCAAAAGCCCGAAGACCATACTGCTTCATGCCGCCGTACACGGCGTCAGCGCCAAAATGCAGGGCTGTTTTCAATTGAATCATGCTTCCTGCCGGGCACAGCAGTTCCATACTCAGTTCATCCCCCTTGACTGATCGTACGCTCTCCAAAGCGGTTCATAGATTCGGACAGCCTGTTCATGCTCCTGCAGTGTTCTGGAAAAATAGAGTTCCCCGTTTTCGGGTTCTTTAGCACAGAAATACAGGTAGTTTTCTGCCAGGAACGTCTGATCCGGATACAGCGCAGCATCGATGGCCGCAGATGACGGAGAGCAGATCGGTCCCGGAGGAAGCCCTGTAATCTGATAGGTATTGTATGCATTGGAAACCTTCAGATCATCTTCCGTCAGGCTCATGCGGCGGACCCCTGTAATATAGTGGATCGTCACATCGCTCTGCAGTTTCATGCCGGCCTTCAGACGATTGTGAAAAACCGCAGACACCTTGGCAAAATCGGCTTCCTTTGCCTCTTTTTCGATCATGCTTGCCAGGGTCAGAATCTGGTCCATGGTAAATCCCATCTGTTCTGCCACATCCTGGCTGTCCGCCGGAAAGGCATGCTCAGTCTGCGAAAGAAGTTTTCTGATAATATCTTCCTCTGTGGCGTTCGTATACACTTCATAGGTGTTTGCAGCCAGATATCCCTCGAGAACATACTTGCGTGCCTGCGCATTCCGGGAAGAAAGGATATCAGCAATATAATAGTAATCCTTAAAGCTCTCACCCGTTCTGCATAAAGCCAGGAACCGGTCCGCACTCGAAAAGACACCGTCGCTGACCAGTCGGGCGGCAAATTCCTCAATCGTCCAGCCCGGGATCAGTGTGATATTCCTGACCAGCGGGTTGCCGTCACCGCGTGTCAGCTGATCTGCGATCTGTTCCATCGTCATTGAGGACCTGAGCTGGTAGGAGCCCACCTGGATTTTCTGACCCCATCCTGCGAAATCGCAGTAATACTTGAAGACGGTCCCCGACCGTACCAGTCCTGCCTTTTCCAGATTGGAAGCCACTCTTGTCAGGCTCTGGCCGCTGGCGACCTCAAAAGGCACTTCCACCGCGTCATGCTCGCTGACGGGCGCAATATAGGCTGCGTAGACGGACTGCCAGACTGCAGAAAGGATTCCGATCACCACAATCACGGCAGCGATCCCCACCAGAATCGGCCTGATGAGATTCCATGCGCCGCTGTACCAGTAGGGTCCATATTCCCGCTCATCCCGCATGCTCTGATAGGTATAGTTGCGCTTTTTGGGGCTCAATGCATCCGCCTCCTTATTGCACAAGACCCGGGATACCCATATCAATATCGGCGGCGTCTGTCACAATTTTCAGAATATCAGCCAGTGCTCTCTGCAGCTGCATCTCTGCAAGAAGGAAGTCTCTGACTTCCGGTTTTGAAAAAAGCAGCGTATTAATGCCGGAAAAGCGCTGCATATCCTCATTGTTCGGGCTCTGCCCGCTCATCGCTGCCATCTGCAGGGAAACCTGCAGTTTACGGTATTCCCGTATGAGGGCCGCCTGCGTTTCATCCGCCATAACGCTATCCTTTAACTGATGGTACGTCTTATATTCCTGACTCTCTCGAATTGCTCTTGCAAGAAGATGTGCCTGTGAATATTCCATACTGAATTCCTCTCTTTCAGGGTTCATCCATAAAACGATCAACCGCCCGCCAGACTTCCCTGCAAAGAAAAAGGGAAGGCAAGCCTTCCCAGTATACCGTTTTTGGAATCAGATGTCTAGAATGATCGGCAGGATCATCGGATTGCGCTTGATCCGCTCGAAAATGTACCTGTGAACCTCGTCCTTGATTGTATTCTTCAGATCCGGCCAGTTATCGCCTGAGAGATCAGAATGCTCAAGAATCTGGCGTACAACTTCCCGTGTGGATTCAATGATATCTTCATTCTCACGCACATAAATGAAACCACGTGAAATGATATCCGGACCGGATATCAGCTTGCACTCATCCCGGTCGATCGCCATCACAACGATAATTAATCCATCTTCGGAAAGATGTTTCCGGTCTCTGAGCACAACATTGCCTACATCCCCAACACCCAGGCCGTCCACGAGAATCGCTCCTGTCGGCACCTGTTCGCCCAGTGCAAGCGTGTCATGGGTCATTTCAATGACCTGACCGATCTCGGGGATCACAATATTTCTCCGGTCCATCCCCATGCGTTCCGCGAGTTCAGCATGCTGCCAGAGCATGCGGTACTCACCGTGTACAGGGATAAAATACTTCGGTTTGGTAAGCGCATGCATCAGTTTCAGCTCTTCCTGACATGCGTGGCCAGATACATGGACCTCCGCCATAGCGGAATAGACGACCTGTGCACCACACCGGTACAGCTGATTGATGACACGGCTGATGAACTTTTCGTTGCCGGGAATCGGTGTCGCCGAAATGATTACCATGTCTGTCGGCCGGATCTGCAGTTTCCGATGCTCCGCAAACGCCATGCGCGTAAGACCCGCCATCGGTTCACCCTGACTGCCGGTCGTCATGACCAGAAGTTCGGAATCATCATAATCATTAATGGCATCAATATCCACCAGGTAATCATCCGGAATCCGGAGCTCACCGATCTCCATGGCCACTCTGCTGACATTGACCATGCTTCGCCCGATAAAGCACACCCGGCGTCCGTAACGGATGCCGTTGTCAATCACCATCTGCATACGATGAATATTCGAAGCAAACATGGCGACAATCACGCGGCCTTTGGCTTCACGGAACATGTTGTCAAATGTCTGGCCAACCTTCAGTTCACTCATGGTAAAGCCGGAACGTTCCACATTGGTGCTTTCGCACAGGAGAGCAAGAACACCCTGCTCACCGTATGCCGCCAGAGTCTGGAGGTCCATCACTTCCCCATCAATCGGCGTATAGTCCACCTTAAAGTCACCTGAGCAGATGACCGTCCCTTCAGGGCAAGTGACAGCGATTGCACATGCACCGGCAATCGAGTGACTCACATGAATAAACTGAACCGTAAACTGTCCGAGCTGGATCACTTCACGCGGCTGCACCACCTGCATTCTTGCATTGCTGATGCGGTGCTCTTTCAGTTTCACATCCACCAGCGCAAGGGTCAGCCTTGTTCCAAACAGCGGAGCATCCACCTGATGGAGCACATAAGGTATCGCCCCGATATGGTCCTCATGTCCATGCGTCAGCAGAAAACCTCTGACGTTCTTCTTTTTTGCAACCAGATAACTGACATCAGGTATTACCAGGTCCACGCCAAGCATGTCCTCTTTCGGGAAGATACTGCCACAGTCAACGACAACAATATCATCCTCGTACTCAAGCACATACATGTTTTTGCCGATTTCATCCACTCCGCCCAGAGATACAATGCGGAGTTTGCTCGGCGCATCATTTGTACTTCTTTGCCTCACAGAGAACCTCCTTTCAAACGTATTCGCTGAGTATAAAAGCAAGAAAAACGCACTAGCCCTGCGTTTTCATTTCCATTTCTTCAGGGTTTATCCAAACCATACCCGGAAAAGTATCTTCTCCCGGAAACTGTATCTGAAATGGCCGATGCTTGAACAAAGCATTCGGTGCAGTGACTTCATATAACCCATATCACCTTGACGAGCCATCAGAAATGTTCACTTTCTAACTAGCTTATCGTATTATACCAAATTCGCCAAGTTCCTGCAAGAATAATTCAAAAAGAACTTTTGCCGTTTTTGCATACTTTTTTCCTCATTCAGTCTTGCATTGATTTTTGTTTGAATCAATCCTGTATAAGCTTGAAATTGTTTTATTATCAGCATCTTTTCCTGAAATCCTGTTATCCGTTTCCGGTTCTGTATCAAAAAATACAGAAAAACCATTGTGCTTTTCGCAAAACAGCACAATGGTTCACAGAGTCCGTCCTATTTAATTCGCTTTTGACAAAACCGCTTTTTTCGAAAAGTAATTCCAGATCATAACGATCACTGTAGCAATCACCTTGTGAATCATATACATGGTGACTTCTCTGCCTGCGATTGTCATAACAACGAGATCTTCATGAAAAACAAGACTCAGAAGAAACATGATCAGTTCATTGATGCCAAGCCCGATCACGCTCGTGATAAAGAATGCTGCCTGCCTTCCTCTGTTGCCGCCCCTGGCCCCTTCAAAGACCCACAGCAGGCACAGAAAATAATTGAGAATCACCGAGATCGTAAAGGCGATTGCATTTGCGATCAGTGTTGGAAGTCCCACCGTATCTCTCAGGAGAACGAGAAGGACAAATTCCACCAGAAAGCATATTCCCCCTGTCACTGCAAAGCGCAATACCTCATTCAATTTCTTATTCTTCAGCAAGATGACACCAGCTTTACATTTTCTTTTCCAAATCGGTCTTCCAGACGTTTCACCGCTGTTTCCTGCGCATCGATCCACTGCTCACGGGATGCCAACAGAGTCGCCTTCTCACTGGGAATGTGAAGATACACAGGTGTGGAGCCCGGATAAATGGACAGGATCTGCATGCATTCATCGATTCGACCACGTTCCAGGCGGATATACAGCTTCTGCGCTGCACGGTTCGCCAGGTCTGTATCCGATATCTGTATCTGCTGGTGCGCTTTCGGTGCACTGGCCCGGACAAAACGTGAATCGTCGCGCAGCTTCTGTTCCGGCTTCCACTGTTCGAGCGGCGTGATCGCATCCACCAGTATTTTGGGCGATTCTTCTTCTCTGATCGATATTTTTCCTGTGATCACGACGACATCGTCTTCTGCAATGGTTCCCTGGACCCGTTCAAACACTTTCGGGAAGATAAGCCCTTCAATGGAACCTGTCAGATCTTCCAGTGTGATAAAGCCCATATAGGCACCCTTTTTGGTTGCTTTTCCCTTCACTTCGGTCAATATGCCGCCCATTGCAACCTGACGTCCATCCAGGGACATGCCATGATCCTCATCATCCATCTGGTCCTGGATTTTCTGCGTGTTGAACGGAATCTGATCCAGAACCGATCTGTAGGCATCCAATGGATGGCCTGTAATATAAATCCCTGTGATTTCTTTCTCGTATGCCAGCTTTAAGCGAAGCGGATACTCTTCAATCGGGGGCAGCTCCCGTTTTTCCTCAATATAACTGCCTCCATCGTCTGCCAGATCGAACAGGGAAAGCTGCCCTTCCACCATATGACGTCTGCGGTTGGCGTTTCCTTCCAGTTCTTTCTCGTACACTGCAGCCATCTGCGCGCGCAGAGCACCGGTATAGTCAAATGCACCGCACCGGATCAGGCAGTCAACCACACGCTTTCCGACTTCGGAAGTATTGATTCTGCTGCAGAAGTCAAAGATATCTGTAAACGGCTTTTTCGCGCGTTCCCTGACAATGGCTTCAACAGCATTCTCACCGACGGCCTTGACTGCCCCCATCCCGAAGAGAATGCCGAGTTTTCCGTCCGGCATGGGCTGAACGGAAAACTTCCAGCCGGACGCATTGACATCCGGAGGAAGCACCGGGATCCCGTGGGCCCTGCAGTACTGTATATAGCCTGCCACCTTATCCTGGTTGCCAAAAGCACTGTTGATCAGGGCGGCCATATAGGAGGATGGATGATGGCATTTCAGCCAGGCCGTCTGCATGCATACAACTCCGTATGCCGCTGCATGGGATTTATTGAAAGCATATGAAGCAAACGCAATCATTTCATCGTAAATCTTGTTTGCCGCTTCCTCTGACACACCGTTGCGTACACAGCCCGGAATCAGCACCTCACCGTTTTCGTCCGTCTGCCCGTAGACAAAATTCCGCCGTTCCTCCTCCATCACCTTATGCTTTTTCTTCGCCATGGCTCTGCGCACCAGGTCGCTTCTTCCCATGGAGTAACCGGCAAGATCACGCACAATCTGCATCACCTGTTCCTGATAAACCATGCATCCATAGGTGACATCGAGAATTGGCCTGAGTTTTTCCGTCTCATAATGGACTTTTGAAGCATCCTCTTTTCCCTCAATATAGCGCGGTATGGAATCCATCGGGCCCGGGCGATACAGAGAAATGGCAGCGATGATGTCTTCAAAGCAGTTCGGCTTCATATTGGTCAGGAATGACCGCATACCGCTTCCTTCAAGCTGAAACACACCGTCTGTCTCTCCTGAAGAAATCATGGCATAGACTTCCGGGTCATCCATAGGAATATCTTCCGGCTTGATGTCCACGCCTTCCACTTCACGCATCATGTCCAGAGCATCGCGAATCACCGTCAGCGTGCGCAGTCCGAGAAAATCCATTTTCAGCAGGCCCAGATGTTCAACCGTATCCTTGGGATACTGCGTCGTAATGACATCATCGTTTCTCTGCAGCGGAACATACTCAATGACCGGTTTTCCCGTAATCAGAACACCCGCAGCATGTGTAGAGGCGTTTCTCGGCATGCCTTCCAGTTTGAGTGCTGTGTCCACCAGTCTTTTTACTGCACTGTCCTCCTCATACATCCGGTGCAGCTGAGGGGAGATTTCCAGAGCTTTGGACAGTGTCATTCCAAGCTCAAAAGGAATGGCTTTCGCAACAACATCGGTTTCCTGATAGCTCATGCCCAGCACGCGGCCGACATCGCGGATCACGCCTTTGGCTGCCATGGTGCCGAATGTAATGATCTGACAGACATGATCTGCGCCATATTTGCGCGCGACATATTCAATGACTTCCGGTCTCCGCTCATAGCAGAAGTCAACGTCGATATCCGGCATGGACACACGTTCCGGATTCAGAAACCGTTCAAAAATCAGCTGATATTTCAGCGGATCCAGCATCGTGATTCCCAGTGAATAGGCGACGATGGATCCCGCTCCGCTTCCACGCCCCGGTCCAACCATAATGCCCTGGGACTTTGCATAATGAATAAAGTCCCAGACAATGAGGAAGTAATCCACATACCCCATCTGCGCGATCGTATCGAGTTCGTAGTGCATGCGCTCATACGGTTCATCACCTTCCACCGCATCCGGATACAGGCGATGCATTCCCTCAAGGCAAAGACGTGTCAGCATCTCAAGGGAGGTCTCGCCGGTATCAATCGGAAAATGCGGAAGCTTGGTCACACCAAACTCAATTTCCACGTTGCAGCGCTCAGCAATTTCATGTGTTCTGTCCACGGCATCCGGAACCGCTGCAAACAGCCTGCGCATTTCCTCCTCGCTCTTGACATAGAGTTGGTTGGTTTCCATGCGCATTCTGGTTTCATCCTCGAGCGTTTTTCCGGTCTGAATGCACATCAGGATTTCCTGGGCATCCGCATCCTGTTCATGCAGATAATGACAGTCATTGGTCGCGACAAGCGGAACCTGCATTTCACGGGCAATCTGGATTAGACGGGGCAGGACCAGTTTTTCATCCCGAAGACCATGATCCATGATCTCAATATAAAAATGGTCCGGCCCGAAAATCTCCTGCATGTCAAGAATATACTGTCTGGCATCATCCATCCGGCCATCCAGCAGGAGTTTTGGAAGATCACCAGAAAGACATGCTGTAAGGCAGATCAGCCCTTCATGGTGGTCGCGCAGCATGGCATAATCAATTCTGGGTTTGTAATAATACCCATTGACAAAGGCTTCCGAGTTCAAATACATCAGATTCTTGTAGCCTTCGTTGTTTTCACACAAAAGAATGAGATGACTGATTTCCCTTCCTGCAGGCGTTTTATCCAGATGATCCCTTGCAACATACATCTCGCATCCCAGAATGGGTTTTATTCCGTTGTCGCGCATCGCCTGGTAAAAATCGATGCAGCCGTACATCACGCCATGGTCAGTAATCGCACAGCTGTCCATTTTCAGTTCTTTCAGCCTTTGAACCAGTTCGGGAATCCTGCATGCACCATCCAGAAGGCTGTATTCAGTATGGAGGTGCAGATGTGTAAATGCCATGTATTCTTCCTTTCTGCAATTCCAAAAGGACATTTGCAAAAATCTCTGCCATATGCTACAATAGCGGCGGTTTGTTTGCGGAACAGCTTTGCAACCGGTTGATCCCGTCTGCGCTCTCTTTGCTGAGATCTCTGGCGGTTCCTGAACCAGCCTATGGAGCGGTATCGAAGCGGTCATAACGGCCCTGACTCGAAATCAGGTGTACGGCAACGTACCGTGGGTTCGAATCCCACCCGCTCCGCACACAGAACGCTGGCCTTGATTCAGAGGCCGGCGCTTTTTTATGAATTCTTTCTGAAGTTCTCAACACATTCGGTCGCAGATGCATACCTTACATTTCAGGTCTGAATCCATGGAAAGGCTATCACAGAAGCACTTGAAATACAAGCTTTTCTTCTTTCCTGCCCCTATACATTTTGCTGCCGGACTGCCTAAGACAGACCTCCATGATCTGCTGTGCACTTCCCTTCTTTCTGTCATGGACATGCACTGAATTGGGCTCGCTGCCAACATATCTGATGCATCGTATCAATCAATGGCGGCACGCAACACTGTGTCGATTAATCAGCAAAAGAAGGTTATCCTGATGAAAAAAACCATGTGTCTCGCACTGGCCGTGATGATGGCGGTCTGTGCAGCCTGTGCTTCTGCAGATATTCTTTACTGCGGCTGGCAGGCTGCAGAATCCCCTGAGCTCACGGAAGAAAGAACTGCTGTATTTGAAACAGCCATCAAAGACCTTGTCGGTGTCAATTATGTACCGGTTGCCTATCTTAGGAGCCAGGTCGTTGCAGGAACAAATCACTGCTTCCTCTGCAAGGCAACTGTCGTCTATCCGAATGCCGTTCCTTCCTATACCCTTGTATACATCCATGAGGATCTGGAAGGGAACGCAACCATCATGCAGATTAAAGACATTGACATCGCTGCACTTTCAGCACCGGCTGAGTAATCTGAGGCCGGATTATCATGAAGGAGCGCCGTTCATCCGGCGCTCTTTTCATATTCCGCGTTCCGTTGAATCCATGTCTTTCCACCAGTGAACAGAGGTCAAAATCATGCATTTTCGCTCCCCGATCATTGAAATCAATGCTTGACAAGATTTTACCGTTTATGTATACTGTGAAGGCTGTTTTTAGCACCCTGCGGGGAAACCCGTTTGATGAAATCGTGAGGAGTGTTGACCATGTTCCGTACTTACCAGCCCAAGAAGCGTCAGCGCAGCAAGGTGCACGGCTTCCGCGCCCGTATGCACACCAAGAACGGCCGTCGTGTTCTGGCAGCCCGTCGTCGCCGTGGCCGTAAGGTCCTGACCGTCTGATCGGACTGATCACCTGCACGGCAGCAGGTCCGGGTTCCATGTGAACCCATGAATTGAAAAGGATGCAGCCCGCCCGCCGGTCAAATACCCAGCGGGCGGGCTTTCCTTGTATTACGGCAGTTCTCTGCCATCCCAAGTGGCGCATTCGCCGCCGGATCAAAGAAGGATGATACCTTGGAGAAACGCTTTCGGCTGAAAAAGAATGGGGCTTTTACCTATGTTTACAGAAGAGGAAAAAATGCTTCATCCCGGGATCTGGTGATGCTTTATGCCAAAGGCAAAGGCATCAAGGTCGGTTTTTCCGTCAGCAAAAAAGTAGGCAATGCAGTTACAAGAAATCTTGTCAAGCGCCGCCTGCGTGAATGCTTTCGGCCCCATCTGGGGGACGTAAAAACCGGCCTGTACGTCGTTGTCGCCAGGCCCTCTGCCGCCCAGGCCACCTTTCAGAGTCTTTTTAAGCAGGTGCACGATCTTCTGAGAAAGCAGCATGCCTATCAGGAAGAGATCAGGCAGAGCGCACCTGCTTCCGAGAAAGGGAATCGTGCCACATGAAACGTTTTCTTCTTCGAAGTATCCGTTTCTACCGCCGCAGGCTCTCGCCGCGCAAACGCATGCCTACATGCCGCTTTATTCCGACCTGTTCTGAATATGCGGAAACTGCCATTGAACGCTTTGGACCGGCCAGAGGCAGTTATCTCGCAATCAGGCGGATTCTGCGATGCAATCCACTTTGCAAAGGCGGATATGATCCGGTCCCGGATGATCCACAGACTACAATAAGGAGGGAATAACCCCGAATGAACGAATTCTTGACAGGCATCATCGGTTGGATTTACAGCGTGCTTGGAAATTACGGATGGTCCATCGTGGTCTTCACGCTGCTGATCCGTTTGGTCCTCATGCCGTTTGACTACAAAAGCCGTGTCTCGATGCGGCGCATGTCAAAGGTGTCTCCGAAAATGGCTGCTCTCCAGAAGAAGTATGCCAAAGATCAGGCCAAGCTGAATCAGAAGATGTCTGAACTCTACAAAGAAGAGCATGTCAGTCCGCTGTCAGGCTGCCTCCCCATGCTGCTGAGCTATCCGATCCTGATCGCGATGTTTACAGCCATGCGTTCCTTCGCCAACCAGCAGGTTGTCAAGCAGATCCTTGAAATTCTTCAGAATCCGGATGTCATGCCTGCCCTTGACAGCTGGTTCTGGGTTCGCAATCTCTGGATGCCGGATTCACCGTTTGCTTCTGTCCTGCCCGATTTCAATACGCTCCGCATGATTCCCGGAGATGTCTGGGTGAAGTATTTCACGCCTGATGTGATCGCCACTCTGCCCGGCGAACTCACAGCACTCACAGCCGACAGCTTCTCCGGAAACATCCTGAATGACACCATTACACAGATCAATGCTGTTCTTCAGGCCCTGCCTCTGTATAAGGAAGCGACCAGTGCACTGCCCGGATGGACCTTCAACCTCATGATCACGTCCTTCTCTATTATGAGAGAATTCAACGGACTTTTCCTGCTGCCGATTCTTTCTGCCGTTTCCCAGCTCGCCATGACCAAGCTGACTCCTCAGCAGACACCGACGGATGCCAGCCAGGCCAGCACCGGAAAGTTCATGAACTGGTTCTTCCCGCTTTTCTCCCTGTGGCTCTGCTCATCCTACAACGGCGCATTCGCCCTGTACTGGGTGACCAGCAACGTGATCGCCATCGTGCAAACCTACGCCATCAACAAATACCTGGACAAGAAAGAACAGCATGAAGCAGAAATGAAACGGGAGGGTGCTACCAGATGAGAAGTATTGAAAAAAGCGCAAAGACGCAGGAAGAAGCCATTCAGGCCGCTCTGGATGATCTGAACGCTTCCATTACGGATGTTGATGTCAAGATCCTCGACGAAGGCAGCAAGGGCCTTTTCGGTCTGTTTGGATCCAAGCCCGCCCGCGTTCTGGTCACACTGAAGTCTTCCGATATGGAAGATGAACTGGATTCGCTGCTCCAGTCCGCACCGCAGAAGGCCGAAACGAAACCTGTTCATGCACCCGTGGCTGCTCCGGACAAAAAGCCGGCTGCTCCGAAAGAGGAAGCCCCTGTACAGGCTCCCCAGACAGAAGCTGCTGCGGCAGAACCCGCTGTCGAAGTCAAACCGGCTCCTGCTGCGCGTAAACCTGAACCGGTCAGGCGCACCCGCCCCCAGCCCAAGCGTGAAAAGGCCGCCTCCAAGCCTGCCGAACCGGAGAATACAGAGTCAAAGCCGCAGGCTTCCAGAAAGCCTGTTCAGCTTCTCGAAAAGCCGGAGATCACCATGATCCCTCATGATGAAGTGGATCCCGAATCCCCTGCCGGCAAGACACTGGCCTTCCTGGAAGAACTCACCCACCTCATGGGTGTGTCCGTGACCGTTTCCGTGGGCACTGACGCTGAAGGCAATGTGTATGGGCGCATGGAAGGTGATACACTGGGCATTCTGATCGGACGCCGTGGTGAAACGCTGGATGCCCTGCAGTATCTGACCTCTCTGAAAATCAATCGCGGCCAGGAAACCTACACCCGTGTCACTCTTGACACCGAGGATTATCGTTCCCGCCGTGAGGAAACGCTCATTCGTCTGGCAAACCGCATGGCAAACCGCGCGATGCGCACAAACCGCCGCGTTTCCCTTGAGCCCATGAACCCCTATGAGCGCAGGATTATCCATTCTGCACTGCAGGGAAATGAGGCTGTCGATACCCACTCCGAGGGTGACGAGCCCAACCGTCACGTTGTCATCACCATCAAAAAGTAATCTTTATCTCCAGGCGGCCTCTGTGCCGCCTTTTTTCTTTCTCCGGCGGCTCCCCTGTTTCCATCAGGCATCATGAAATCCATTCTTGCCATTCCCTGCAAAAGATGGTATACTGAGAGATGCATGCCGGAGTGGCGGAATGGCAGACGCGGCGGATTCAAAATCCGTTAGCAGCGATGTTGTGCGGGTTCAAGTCCCACCTCCGGCACGACTTGAGTCTCATCCTCTGGATGAGACTTTTCATTTTCTATGAGGTTTTATTATGAGTCGAATCGACTGGGGCGAAAACCTGAATCTCAAGATCAGCATGCTGCCTGACAGTCCCGGATGCTACCTGATGAAGGATGCAAACCAGGTCATTATCTACGTGGGCAAGGCTGTCAATCTCAAAAACCGAGTCCGTTCCTATTTTCGTGACACCTATCACACGCCGAAGGTTGCAGCAATGATCTCGCACATTGCTGATTTTGATATTCTGCTGTGCGAATCCAATCTGGAGGCACTCTGTCTGGAATGCAACCTGATTAAGGAGCATAAGCCCTATTACAATATTCTTCTGAAGGATGACAAGCATTATCCCTATATCAAGCTGGATCTGCATGAGCTCTTTCCACGTCTCCGTCTCGCACGTCGGATGGAATCTGACGGTGCAAAATATTACGGTCCCTATATCGGGGCAAGCGCTGTAAAACAGGTCATTGAAACCGTCCGCGATGTCTTCCCTATCCGTTCCTGTTCCCTTTCTTTCCCACTGAAGAAGCCGGTTCGGCCCTGCATCAATTATGATATGGGTAAATGTCTGGCCCCCTGTTCCGGCAATTGCTCTGAGGAAACCTATAATGAAATGATCAAAGGTGTCCTCTCCTTTCTCGGCGGCGACTATCAGCAGGTTCTTTCCCACCTGGAGACTTCCATGAAAGCAGCCGCAGCGAAAATGGATTACGAAAAAGCCGCCGTGTTCCGCGATAAAATCAAAGACGTTCAGGAACTCATGGAACGTCAGATTGCCATCCGTACAGATCTGAGCGAACAGGACATTCTGGGCATCGCTCAGGATGGACTGGATGCCATGATTCAGATTCTGTATGTGCGCGGGGGAAAGATGCTGGGAGGAGATCATTTCTCCCTGCCCGGAGAGGGCGGCGAAGATGCGGGAGAAGTGCTCATGGAGTTTCTCACGCAATACTATGAATCCGGTCCGCTGATTCCCCGGAACGTCCTTGTACAGACCCTTCCGCCTGACAGCCAGGCAACCCTCAAAGACTGGCTGCGGCAGCAGAAAGGCGCTGCAGTTTCGCTGCGTGTGCCGCAGCGTGGAGAGAAGCACGATCTTATCCTGCTGGCGGAAAAGAATGCCACAGATGCCCTGAAAAAGCGGAACGCCCGCAGCACAGTCAAAGAAGAACGAACCATTGGCGCCGCTCAGAATCTTGCCAGAATCCTCGGGCTTCAGTCCTATCCCCGCAGAATCGAAGGCTATGATATTTCCAATACGCAGGGCGTATATTCTGTCGGTTCCATGGTCGTCTTCATTGATGGGGAAAGCGCCAAAAAGGAATATCGGAAATTCAGAATCCGCACGGTGGAAGGTGCCAATGACTTTGCCTCACTGCATGAGGTGCTCAGCCGCCGCTTTTCTCATGGTCTGCAGGAAAAGCAGGATCGCGAGGCTGCAGGACTCAGTGCCAGGGGCGGAAAGTTCAGTGACCTCCCCGACCTCATTCTCATCGATGGCGGTCCGCAACAGGTTCGCTTTGCAAGGGAAGCAATCCTCGCTCTCGGGGCAGACATCCCGATGTTTGGGCTGGCAGAAAAAGAAGAAGAAATCTATCTTCCCAACCAGGAGGAGCCGATCCGTCTGGATCACCATACACCGGAACTGCAGCTGGTTCAGCGCATCCGTGACGAGGCGCACCGCACGGCCATTACCCACCATCGTGCCCTCCGCGGCGCCGCGTTTACCCATTCCCAGCTGGAGGATATTCCGGGTATTGGCCCGGCAAGGCGAAAAGCACTGCTGAAACATTTCGGAAGTCTGAAAGCGCTCCGCGCTGCTTCGCTTGAAGAACTTCTTGCTGTCAAAGGAATGAATGTCCCTGCCGCAGAAGCCATCGCAGCCTGGGCCCATGCAGCCCCCGCTTCGACAGCGAATCCTCACCTGCCCCATGACAATTCTTCTCCAGAGGCATAATAAAAGACCGGTCACCCGGTCTTTTTCTCATTGTTCTTTATTTAATGCGTTCTTCATAGCCTGGTAGGTTTCCTCAGACAGGTCATGCTCCATTTTGCATGCATCGGCCCGCGCGATATCCTCCTGAACCCCAAGCTTCATCAGATATTTTGTCAGCGTTCTGTGTCTGTCATATATTCTTGATGCGATCTGGTCGCCCTTTTCTGTGAGGGATATGAGATTATCATCATCCACGGTGATATATCCATTCTCACGAAGATGTTTCATCGCAACGCTGACTGAAGGTTTTGTAACACCCAGTTTTAGTGCAATATCTACTGATCTCGCATACCCTTTTGCTTCTTTCAGCATCAGGATCGATTCAAGATAATCTTCTGCGGACTCATGTATGTTCATACCATCACCTGCGTTTCATTATAATGCTATTAGCTTAATGATATCATGGTTCTGGCTGATTTTCAACTCTGTTTTCTGTCACGACAGTGCGGTCCTTACCACTGCAAAAGCCGCAGTTTTTCTGCGGCCCGACCTCATCTGACTTTAAATATTCTCGAAGAAGGGGCTCTCATCTTCCCGCCTGAGAATTCCACTTTCAAAATGCAGCGGTGTTGGGCTTGACTGCATGTATTTGAGTATTTCCTCCATGCGCACACCTTCCTGGAAGGTCACAAGCGAAAAGCTGACACCATGTTTATGTGCTCTCCCCGTTCGTCCGATCCGATGGAGATAATACTCATTTTCATTCGGCAGCTCATAATTGATGACCGCTTCCACATCGTCTACGTCAATACCGCGTGCCGCAACATCGGTGGCAACAAGAATCGGGAATTTGCCTTTCTTGAAGCCATTCATTGTTTCATTGCGCTGACTCTGGCGGATGTCGCCATGGATGCATCTTGCATCATAGCCTTCCTTCTGCAGACGGCTGGTCACACGATCCGTCATGAATTTCGTCGAACAGAAAACCATGACTCTCTGATAGACATCTGCGTCGAGCAGATAGAGCAGATCATCCATCTTCTTTGCATTCTCTGTGCGAATGACATACTGCGTGATCTGCGGGCGGTCTTCCTTCGTTGCCTCGACCGTGACCTCAACCGGGCTCTGCTGATATTTCCATGCAATCGTCAGTACATCACGATTGGTTGTTGCTGAAAAAAGAACAAGCTGACGATCCACCGGCGTTTTTTCAATAATCCCTGTTACATCCTTCACGAAACCCATATTGAGCATTTCATCCGCTTCGTCAAGGACCATCGTGTGAACAGCATTCAGCTTGATATTGCCGCGCTCCATATGATCCAGCAGCCGCCCCGGTGTTGCAACGACAATCTGCGGATTGCGGCGAATTGCGTTCATCTGTCTGGATATAGGCTGTCCACCGTACAGGACTGCGATTCTGCATCCCCTGATGTATTTTGCCAGCTTTGTAAGTTCCTCACCGATCTGTACAGCAAGCTCCCTTGTGGGGGCCAGGACAATCTCCTGCACACGATTGTCCTTCAGCTGCAGATATTCCAGCATCGGAATGCCAAACGCACATGTTTTTCCCGTTCCGGTCGGAGCAATCGCATTGATATCCGCACCCGACATCATCAGAGGAATGGTTTTCTGCTGAATGGTGGACGGTTCGGTGAACCCCATATCCGCCACTGCTTTTAATATTTCCTCTGACAAATCCATTTCCTGAAAACTGATAGGTGTTGTTTCGTTTAATGCCAAGAAAATGCTCCTCTCATGTCTCCGAATACGCTGCGATTGCTTTGGAGAGCTGATCCGGACATGAGGTCGTTCCTCTGCACGGAATTCCGGAAAGCCGTTTGGATACCTCTTCCGCCTTCTGGCCAATCACCATCCGGGCAAGTCCTTCCGTATTCCCCTTGCAGCCATTGGTAAACTTGCAATAGGTGATGATCCCGTCTTCGATTTCCAGGTCAATGGCGGAAGAGCAGGTTCCTTTTGTTTTATAATGGAACATAAAGTCCTCCCTTACAAGAAAAGAGGCGGCCCCATCTTGGTGAGGCCGCCCCATCAGATTCACATTACTCGATCACAGAAGCCACAACGCCGGAACCAACGGTACGGCCGCCTTCACGAATAGCGAAACGCAGGCCCTGTTCCATAGCGATAGGAGTGATCAGGGTGATTTCCATATCAATGTTATCACCAGGCATCACCATTTCGACGCCATCCGGCAGCTTGATGGAACCGGTCACGTCGGTGGTGCGGAAGTAGAACTGCGGACGATAGCCGTTGAAGAACGGGGTATGACGGCCGCCTTCTTCCTTGGTC
>Ga0129307_1001732_pt1 | contig 21167 bp, 23 predicted proteins | sample P1105metagenome_FD_94437 | JGI IMG/M metagenome (GOLD analysis project Ga0129307, IMG submission 94437) | Capybara group fecal microbial communities from Wisconsin, USA - P1105 metagenome | ecosystem: Host-associated > Mammals > Digestive system > Large intestine > Fecal | place: USA: Wisconsin... | reverse complement strand
TAACTTTTTTACCAGTTTTTTTGTTAATATTATAAACTCTATAAATATTATTATCACCAAAATGATTAACTCTAACAACTATTGATTCGATATTACCATTTTCATATGTTTTAAATGAAGACTTTGTTTCATCATTATCTTCTAAGCCATCAAAAAAATCTTCTATGTCATCATTAATATCTTCAGCATCATCAGAATCAAAATTAATATATGGGAATGAAAAACCATCGCTGTTTTGTTTAGTAGCGATTTCAAATACTTTAGAAAAAGTATCAAACCCCTTATCTACTGTTTTCTCTACTGTATTAAGTGTTTTAGTTCCTATAGAACATTTATATTTTTGAATTACTAACGAAAATGATAAACCTACAATTACAAAAAACATTATAATAATAATTATTATTAAGGCAATAATTAGACCTTTATTAGATTTTTTTTCGTTCATATAAATCCTCCTTCATCTATTTTTTATTATAACACCTAATATTTTTTATTTTTAATATTATTCATTATTTTTACATAAAATTTACTATGAAAAAAATTATATTAATAATCATATTATTATTTGAATTATTTATAGTATTCTATTCAAAAGAACTAATAAAAGAGTTTTCTTTAACAATTAACATTTGTTTATATTCTTTAATGCCTACATTATTTTTTCAAATATTTTTTTCTGATTTATTGTATAGTTTAAAGGACGAAATAAAAATACCAAAACTTATATTAAATTTTTTTAAAATATCTAAAGATGATTTTTTTATTTATTTGATATCTATATTTTCTGGATACCCAAATAATATTAAATTATTAATTGATAATAAAAATGAATATTTGTTATATTCTACAAACTTTATAAATCCATTATTCCTTTTTGTTACTGTAGGATCTTTATATTTAAAGAATATCAAGATGTGTATAATTATATATATTTGTCATTTTATTTCTAATATTATTATGCTTATCATATATAAAAATAAAAATAATATATCAATTATCATAAATAATAAAAAGTTAAACTATCCTTTAACTTTAAAAAATACGATAAATACTCTGTCAATTATTTTTTCAAATCTATTAGTAATATCTCTTTTAATTACCTTTTTAAAAGTTGTTTTACCATTTAATAATACTATAAATACTTTTATATTAGGAATATTAGAATTTTCAAGAGGTATATATGAAATATCTTTATCAAATAATAGTATATATTTAAAAGGCATTTTAATCTTAATAATAATCACTTTCGGTTCTTTTTCTATTCATTTTCAATCTATTTGTATTAATAACAAAATAAAATACATTAAGTTTCTTTTAAATAGAATACTTAATGTATTTATATCTATATTATTATATTTTATTCTAATATTTATTTATACTAATTTATAAATTCTAAAACCATATCAAAGTTTATATTACATAAAAATACTATAATTGAAGCGATTGCTAAATATGGTCCAAACGGAAGCATTACTTCACTCTTTTTATATGCATTATATATAGAAAATGGTAAAGCAATAAATGATGCGATAAATATAACTATTATCGACATTTTATATCCTAAAACAATCGCTATTAAAGCCATCATTTTAACATCTCCGCCACCTAAAGATTCTTTTTTAAATACTATATCTCCTATTTTTTTTATAAAAAACATAATAACAAACATAATAAGTGCTTCAAAAGCCATGAATAATAGTTCATAACCCATATCTAATAATGTAGATATTTCTTCATTTTGAAATTGCAAATATATCTTTAATACAACTAATATACTTCCACATACAATTAATATTTCATTAGGTATAAGCATATATTTAAAATCACTAACCATTATAATCAATAATGTTGAAATAAATACCAAACTATATATTATTTGTAATACAGGATTATTAAAATCTATAAAAGTAATATAAGTTGCACTAAACAATAAACCAGTTATTAATTCAAATATAATGTAAATTGGCGATATTTTCTGATGACAATAGTTACAGCTTCCTTTTTGAATTATATATGAAATGATAGGTATTCTTTCTTTAAAACTCAATTCATGATTACAAGTATCACATTTAGATTTACTAAAAAGCGGTTCATTAATCGGTAATCTAAATGCAATAATGTTAAAAACATAACTACATATAATACCTAATATAAAAAATAATACTAAATTTATATACATATTTATCCCTCTTATTGTTATTAATATTATAACATATTTTATATTCTTTCATATTATATTTATAAGGAGGTTTACACATGTTTAATCAATATAACCCTATGATGTATCAAAGTGTTTCTAAACCATTTAGTTTTACAAATATACTAAATGGCGCCCAAAAAACTTTAAATATTATTAATCAAACAATCCCGGTAGTAAAAGAAGTTAAACCCATATTTAAAAATGCTAGAACATTATTTAATGTAGCAAAAGGATTTAATAGTATTAATTCTTCTAATGAAAATTCAATAACTGAACCAATAATAAAAAAGGACATAAATAACGGACCAAACTTTTTCATATAAAAAAGGAATCTAAATTCCTTTTTTAAATGGAATAACTTTTTTATCTTTTTCTTCTACTTGGTATGAATCAAAATCTTTTAGATATCCTTCTATATTACTTTGTACTTCATTTAAAATAGATGGATTAACCGCAATATAATCCCCAAATTCAGGATCAAATTTATATAGTATATCTATTATTGTTTTCCTTATTCCATTTTTTTCTATTTCTTCTTTTGTCTTATATTTCTTATGTATTTCTTTTTCTATATCCTTATCAGGAAAAATATCATTCACATAATCTTTAATCATTTCTCTTGATACATAATCTTTTGTTTGTTTATCTTGATTTACTTTTTTTGATATAAGTCCAAAATTGGATTTCATAACGTAATCAACCATATCTCTATCATAGTGTTTTTTATTTATAAGATCTTCTTTAATTCTTTCTATTTGATCTAAACATAATACATATAAATTACGTAAAAACAAATTTATATCAAACAATTCTATTTTTTCTTCCTCTGATAGATTTATTGATAAAGAATTAATTCTATTTACAATATGAACACAAACATCAAGTTTATTTAATGGTTTAAATAAGCTTTCATCTATTACATCAGATTTCATAATATAACCAACAGAATCATTCATAATATCAAAAAATAAATTAATTAAATAGTTTTTATCACTAGATTCTTCTATTTCTTTAAAAAAATCTGTTTTTTCCATACTTCATACCTCTTTAATTCTTATTATCTAATTAAAATAATTCATAACTGAATTAGTTATTATCAATACTTTTAATTTCATCTATATATATGTATATTTTATATTTTTTAAAAATTCTTTTGTTTTCATATATAAACCTGTATAAGATTCATAATATTCATCTATAAATGTATCTATTTCTTTTTTAACAGGTGCGCTTACATCTAATTTGGTTATTCTATCTAAATCTACGTAATAAAGCATTCTTATTATTTTTAATGTTTTATTACTAACTATTCTTTCATTTGTATGATGGTCTGTGCAAATAAAACCACCTTTTTCTACTGATATAGTTAATACTTTATTATTACCACATATTGAACAATTATCAAAATTAGGACTTATACCTAAATAAGATAAATACTTAAGTTCTAATATATTAGTTATAACTTCTGGATCATATCCTTCTTCTATCTTTAATAATGAAGATTCCAATATTTTAAATATGTTTTTATTATTATTTTCTTTTAATACTTGAGAAGTTAAATCTAATATGTATGAAGCATAACTTAATTTTAATAAATCTTTTTTTATATTATCTAAGGGATTAATTACATCTGCGCATATTAATGTACTTAGTTTACCTTCTTTATAATTAATTTGAAAATCTCCATATGTTAATTTAGAACTTATACTTCTAAGATTACTTTTTAATCTTTTACTTCCTTTCGCAATTAAACTAATAACTCCATAATCTTCAGTTATTAAATTTAATAGTTTACTAGATTCTTTATATGGTTTCTCACTAATTATTATTCCTTTTATCTTTGTTATCTCCATACTTCTCAAATCCTTTAGTTATCATTTCTTTATACTTTAAATAATAAGATATATTTCCTGTTTTAACAAATAAATTCCATATATCATTTTTTGTCATATTATCACCATTAATATAATGAGTGATATTTTATTATTTATTCAAAATTATTTTCATCAAATCCGAATTCCACAAGATATTTATCTCTATCTCTCCAGTTATTAACTGTTTTAACAAAAAGATCAAGATAAACACTTTTACCAACTAATTCTTCTATATCTTTTCTAGCATCTATACCTATTTCTTTAATCATTTCACCATTGTGACCAACAAGTATTTTTTTTATTCCATCTCTTTCAACAATAATGCATGCGTTTATAACAACAGATTCTTTCTTTTCTTCATAGTTTTCTATAACTACTGTTACTGCATGTGGTACTTCTTCCCTTGTTTTTCTTAGAACTTTTTCTCTTATTAATTCAGATACTAAAAATCTAATACTTTTATCCGTATAATAATCTTCTGGATATATTTTTTCACCTTCAGGTAAATATTCTTTTATAGTTTTTAATAATTCATCTATATTTCTATCCTTTAAAGCACTTATTGGAATTATTTCTTTAAAATCATATTTATCTTTATATTCCATTATAAGATTAAATAGTTCATCTTTTTTTATTTTATCTACTTTATTAAGTATTAAAAAAGTATCTATATTTTCTTCTTTTATCTTTTCTAAAATAAACTCGTCACCCTTACCAAAATGGGCACTTGAATCTATCATAAATAGTACTAAATCTACTCCTTCTAAAGAAGAATATGATTCTCTATTTAGGTATTTACCTAATTTGTTAACTGGTTTATGTATTCCTGGTGTATCTACAAATATTATTTGAGAATCTGAATCATTATAAATTCCTTGAATAGTATTTCTAGTTGTTTGAGGCTTATTAGATGTAATTGCTAGCTTTGTATCTAATATTGAATTAATTAGTGTAGATTTACCTGCATTAGGTCTTCCTACTATTGATACTACTCCTACTTTCATGATCTCTTCACCCCATAACTATCTAATATTTCTTCTTGTAAAGAAAACATTTCTTTTTCATCTTTTTCATTCATATGATCATAACCAAGCAAATGTAAAAAACCATGAGTTACTAAAAAAAATAATTCTCTTTTAACAGAATGATTATATTCTTTAGCTTGCTCATACACTTTATCTATTGAAATATAAATATCTCCTAAAAGTCTTTCTTTTACTTCATATTCTTCGTTTTCTTCTAAAGCAAAAGATATGACATCAGTTGGTCTATCAATTCCTCTATATTCTTTATTTATTTCATGTATTCTTTCATTATCTATTATTACAACAGAAAAAGATGCATCTATTTTCATATATTCAAGTAAATACTTAGTATATGCATCTAATTCATTAATTTCTTCTAATTTTTCATTTGTTAAATTATTAATCTCTATCATCTTAAAATCCCCCAGAATGTATATCTAGAATAAAGTAGTACTAATAACGCTACTGTTACTATTACAAATATATTTTTAAATAAAGTTGTATTACAAATAGGAATCTTATTTTCTAAAGTATCAATAATTAGGAATGCAAAATATCCTAAAGTACAACCAATTAAATTTAGAATTATATCATCAACATCAAATGTTCTACCAAGTTTTAATTGAGTGAATTCAATAGTACAAGATGTAATAAAAGAAATAATCAACATTGCAAATGGTTTTCTTGTCTTCATAATATGTGATACAAAATATCCAAAAGGTATAAATAATAAAATATTACCTACTATATTATGTATAAATACTTTAGATCCAAACTCATATCTAAATATTTCTTTAAATGGAACAAAATTATTTGTACCATAATTAACATCTTGAAATGTTACTACATAGAATAAAAGTAAAGCATATAATAAAAACGCAAGCATAAACATTTCTTTATAAAAAACAAATTTTTCTTTATGCACAATTAAATAAACTAATCTAATAGATATAATAACTACTGTAAATATTATAATCATTGGATAATTTTCACTCATCGCATTAGTTAATGTCTTTTGTATCATCTACTTCACCCATTTCTATAATTCTTTTTTCTCCTATTTCTTCATAAACTGAAAAAAATATATCTACTATTATTTTACTACCATTACTATAAAATTTCAAAGTTTTTTGACTTAATATTCTTTCATCTTCTTTTAATCGATTACTAATTTGTTTTTTAGCTTCATTTTCTGCTTCTTTTAAAGCTTCATTATTACTATACTCTTTATTGATATACTCAATTTGTTTAACTTCTTCTAAACCAAATTTAATTGAATTTGATTTATTATTAATTGATAAAATGTTTTTTCTATTATAATTTTTATAAAAAACTATCTCATAGTATTTATTTCCTATTTTTATATATAATGTCTTTTTATTATTATTAGTATATTTCACCTCTTTATACTTCAACGGATATTCAACTCTAACTTTATACCAACATTCTCCATATACCTTTCCATCAGCAGAATATCTATCTTTAACTTCATCATTTAATAAGATATCAGAAGATATTAAAATATCGCCTTTATTTACGTAATTATCAATATCCACCAGAGAAACACCTTTATAAGTATAAATATCTTTTATGACAGCATTTTTCTTAGAAATAATCGTATATATTTTAGTATTACTATTTTTTTTATTTTTCTTTCTTTCAACTATATATACTTCATATTTAACACCATTTTCTTTTATTTCAATCCACTCAATATTATCATTAAACTTTTTCTTTATTCTATTCTTAATTTTATTAATTTCTTTATAACTTTTTTTAAACTTAAACTTTTGAATATTATTCTTTTCTAATTCTTTTATTATTTCTTTATTTAAAATATTATTTTCTCCTATTATTTCTAAGTCAAAGATTATATTAGATAAAACAATTAATAAAAATAATCCTAATAAAAAAACTATAATAAAAACTCTATATTTAAAAAATAAATATTTATAATAATCAATTCCAGTCTCATTAATTATTTTAATCTTATATTTTAATCCTATTCTTTTTATATTTTTATAATCTTTTTTATTTACTTTTATTATTACTTTCTTATATGAAACATATTTAATCTTAATTATATTTATTCTTTTATAATTACACTTTAATAAAAACCCATTTATATTTGTTCCAGAAACTTCTAATAGTAAATAATTATTCATCAAATTTAATATTTAGTATATTTCCTATTAACAATACTTCTTTATTTAATAATCTATATAATTTTAGATTTTTACCAGTTATAATTATATTTTTATCATTTTTTATTATTATCTTGTTATCAGTTATTTCTTCTATTTTTTTATAATTTATTATATCTATTTTATCTTTATATATTATTATTCTAAAATTATTTTCTCCTATATAATTTTTAACATCATTAAAAAGTTTCATATAATCACCTAATTAAATATATGAAAAAAAGAAGTAGATATACTTCTTTATGATAATTTATTTTTGATAATATTACTTACTTCTTTCATATCAGCTTTACCTTTTAATTTAGGTGTTACTTCTTTCATTATTAATCCCATATCCCTAGGAGATGATGGTTTAACTAAATCGAATGCTTCATCAATTATTTTATTTACTTCATCAATTGATAATTGTTCTGGCATATACTCCATTAAAACAGATATTTCTTCATCTAAAGTCTCAACAACGTCCATTTTATTTGCTTTAAGATATTCTTCTTTAGAATCTTTTCTTAACTTAATTTGTTTTTCTACTAAATTAATAATTTCTTCATCTGTAAGATCTTCTTTTTTATCTATTTGTGCATTTAAAATAGCTCCTTTAAGTAATCCAAGAACATCCTTTTTTACTATTTCTTTTGCTTTAAAAGCATCAATATAATCTTTTTGTATTTTATCTAACATATTTATCACCCAAATTAATTATAACACAAAAAAATAAAGTGGTTAACCACTTTATTAATCTCTTTCTCTACTTTGTCTTTTTCTACTATTTTTAATACCAGCTTTTTTAGCTTCTCTTCTTTGAATACCTGGTTTAGAATAGTGTTCTCTTTTCTTACATTCTGAAGGAAGTCCACTTTTGGCAACTTTTTGTTTAAACTTTTTTAATGCGCCATCAATGTTACCATTTCTAACTACAACTTTTGTCAAATTTTGTCCCCTCCCTTCGGTTGCTAAAAAGATTATATCACTTTATGTATTTGTTTTCAACATTTTTTATTAATTTTTTAGTTTTACATTCAGTTATAATGTTATCTACAGTTACTTCTTCTTGATTACCAGTTGCCATATCTTTTAATATAGCAATATTTTTATCAACTTCTTCATCACCTATTATTAATACATAAGGTGTATGTTGTTTATTTGCATATTTCATCATTTGTTTAAACTTATTAAGGAAAACAAGGTCTACTTTTATATTATTATCTTTTAATAAATTAAAGTATTTATAAATATATTCATAGTTTTCACATAAAGGTAAAACTGTTATATCAGATACATTATTATCTATATCTTTTATAATGTTAGATTCTTTTAACTGATGAAATAATCTAGTTAGACCAATTGAAATACCAACACCTGGTAATACTTTATCAGTATAATAAGATGCTAAATTATCATATCGTCCACCAGAACATACACTTCCTAAATTAGGAAAATCTTTTAAATTTGTTTCATAAACTGTTCCAGTATAATAATCTAAACCTCTAGCAATAGTTAAATCAATTTTATAATTATTTTCAGATATTTGTAAATTGTTTAAATTATTAGCAACTGTTTCAAGTTCGTTGACACCTACATTGTATGTTTCGTTTTCAACATTAAGTGATTTTAATTTTGATATTTTTTCAGAATTATTTCCATCAATTTTAATGAAATCTATTATTTGATTAATTTTATTATCATCAATTTCTAATTCTTTTAATTCTGATTTTACATTATCAACACCAATTTTATCAATCTTATCAATTATTCTTAAAATTTCAGTAATTCTATTTTCTAAATTTAGGTTTTCAAAAAATCCAGTTAACACTTTTCTATTATTAATTCTTATAACAAAATCACCAAAATCTAGTTTTTTGAAAATATCATATATAATACTTGGAATTAATGCATCATAATAAATAGATAAAGATTCATTTCCAATAACATCTATATCACATTGGTAAAATTCTCTAAAACGACCTTTTTGTGGTCTTTCACCCCTATATACTTTTCCAATTTGATATCTCTTAAATGGAAATACTAATTCATTATAATTAGCTGCGACATATTTAGCTAATGGAACAGTTAAATCAAATCTTAAGGATAAATCATTATCACCTTTTTTAAATCTATATATTTGTTTTTCTGTTTCGCCACCAGCTTTAGCAAGTAAAACTTCAGAAGATTCTATTATTGGAGTATCTAAAGGATAAAAACCATATTTTAAATATACTTCTTCTATTACATTTTTAATCTTATTAAACTGGATTTGATCTTGTGGTAATAATTCCATAAATCCAGCTAATGTTCTTGGTTCTACTTTTGACATCTTATTTTTCACCTTCTTCAGTTTTCTTTTTTGTTAAAACTTTTGGTTTAGTGAAAATATCATTTGTTAATAAATCATTTATATCTATAAGATTATAATTATTATTGTCATCAAAATATACAATTAGCTTTAAATTGTTTTTAATACAATAATTATATAATTCATCTTTTTTAACATCTTTTTCATAAACGATTATACCTTTATATTTATATAAATATGAATCATATATTTTTTCAAAAATTTTACTATCTTCTTCATTTTGATTACGTATATATAATAATGTTTTTCTCTTATTAGTTTCTTCAGCTAATGATTCTTTATTTTCACGAATAATATAATTAACTAATTTATCAATTGTAATATTGAAAGTAATATTGTTATTAATTTTAGAAATATTAACTATTTCTTGATCGTTACTCGATAATACTTTTATAATATTTGAACCATCTGGTACTAAAACTACATTTTCGTTTATATAGTAAGAAACTAAATTATAAATATTCTCATCATGAATACAAATTTTATAATTTTTTAAATAATATGAGTTTAATATTTTTTTAACAATCATAACTAATTCAACATAATTTAAATCAGAATTAGCATTTGTTATCATACCATTTATAAATAATTTTTCATTTCCAAAATCATCAACATTAAATAGTTTTTGATAATCGTTTTTATTAAAACTATTAGCAATATTATCTTTTGATTTGGTTTTAGCATTAACTCTTGGAATATCTATTCCTAAAAAGCCAAAATTACGCAAAGTCTCTTTAACTCCACTTAAAACATTATCTTTTATAATTCTTTTTTCTTTTAATGCATAATAATCTTCTTCAGTTAATTCTTTATTATCCTCATTAAATAAAGCATTTTTTAATTTAGATAATGTTTTATATTTTGTTTTAAATCGAAAATACTCATTTCTATTTTTAATATTGTTTCTTGTAAACTCTTTATATAAACTGTTTTCTACATAATCATCTTCAAGATTAAGCATATCTATATATATTACTTCATCTTCAATTTTATATGTTAATTTATCATATTTTAGTATTCTTTTTTGCTTTGTAAAACCATTAGAATAGAAAACTAATTTATTTATAGTTTCTTTAGATGTCCCTGTCTTTATAGCATCATAAATAATATTTTGTGAATGTATAGAAGATTGACTTAATACTAAATCAAATAATTCTTCATTATTTTCAAAAATTTCATCCGCTGCAATTCTTAATAAATTTTCTTTACATTTATTATCTGCACTATTTATTTTTAATAACAATTCTTTCTTTACTTTACCCATAATAATCACTCCTTATTTGCAAAATTGTTCAATTATTTTTTCATAAATATTTATCATCTTGTTAAACGAATCTATTTCTATATACTCGTTTTCTTGGTGCGCTGTTATTGGACCAGGTCCTATTATAAAAATATCTTTTTTTTCAAAAAAATTTCCTTCAGTAGCGTAATTTGCTCCTGCAGATTTTGAATTAGTAATATTTTCTAATATTTTTATTTTATTCTTATTAGTACTATTAAATGGTTTTATATCTGTAATTATTTTTAATCTACCATTATATTTATTTATTAAACTCTCTACCTCAGAATGTATAATCTCGTTATGTGATTCATAAACAGTTCTATAATCAAATGATAATTTACATTTAGATGGAACTTTATTTATACAAGTTCCTCCTTCAATTATTGATATATTATTTGTAGTATAAGGTGTAGTAAACTTTTCATTTAAATCATCTTTAAACTGTTCTGAAAGTGATTTAAGATCATTTATAAATTTCATAGTTTTTAAAATTGCATTATCACCTAAAACCATATCAGAAGAATGTGCTGATTTACCAAAGAGAGTTGCTTCATACTCAATACACCCTTTTGAAGATATCAATAATTTATTGTTTGTTGGTTCTCCTATAATAATTGTTTTAGGTATATCTTTTCTATTTCTAATTAATTTAACTCCTTCAAAACCTATTTCTTCATCAAAAGTAATTATGACCATTATACCCTTACTAATTTTATCTAATGAAATGTTATCTATTGCTTCTAAAAATGCAGCAATACCACCTTTCATGTCACATACTCCTAAACCAAATAATTTAGAATCTTTTTTAACAAGTTCAAACGGATTTGTAATCCAATTATCAGAGCATGATACAGTATCGGAATGTCCTAAAAAAGCAATTTCACATTCTTTTTTTGATTTTGCTATCAAACATTTTTTATTATTCTTACTATTTACAAATTCAATTTTGAAGCCTTTTTTTTCTAAAATTTCAGAAACATAATTTAAAAATTTTTCATTATTCTCATCTTTAATAGTATTAAAACCAATTAGATTTTTTAATATTTCAAATTGACTCATCTTACCAACCTCTTACTTAAAAATTTTCTAGTATCTTTTTTTATTGATCCATCTGTTCTTTCAAAAGTAACGTCTTGCGTAATAATATTATTATTTTCGTCACGAATAATTTCAAATCCTCTATTCAAAAATATTCTTTCAGACATAGAACCTTCTAAATTTGTTCTCATATACATTTCGTTATAATTGTTAAATCCTTTTACGTAATTGATTATAAAATCAGCTAGTTTTTTTGCATAACCATTACCACGCTCACTATTAATAACAGCAATATCTGATAGATATATGGTTTTTTCTGGATTTTTAAATATTATTGGATGGTCTTTAATAGCGCCATATATAATACTAACTAATCCTACCATATCTAAATTATCTAAATAATAGCCATATATTTCACCATCTTTTTTTAAATAATCAAATTCATATCTTAATTGATCTTCAGTCCAATTTTCAAAAAACGGTTCTCCTCTAAATACTGTAAAGACTTTTTTAAACTCATCATAATTATTAACATTTTTAATTATGTTACTCATTCAATCACATCCTTTTCTTTACTTTTTTAAATAGTAATATAATTACCATATCTAATTTAATTATCGCACAAATCCTCTGTTAACACAACACCACCTCCGAATAAAAAAAAGGTGATAAAGAATTTGTTTAAAAACTTTCTTTATCACCAATTTAATAACATATCATTATTACCAAGAAAAAGACTGAACCCAAAAGAAATATTAAGACCATTAATATTCAAAGCTACTAATATAAGTTTTGATAAAACTAATCTAATCATAGGCTCTCCTTTTTTAGTAATGTTTTTATTTTACTTCAAATAAAAATTAAAGTCAATAAATCAAAAGAATTTTTTTATCTATATAATATATGTATTTTACTATCTAATTATTTCACCTATAAAGCAGTCATTTTCGTAACTCAATAGTTTAACATTTAATATTTTATTTAATAATTCTTCGTCTGATTTAACCTTACATAAACCATAATTGCTTAGATGTCCAACTAAATATCCATCTATATATTTTTCTACTAATAATTCTTCATTAGTCCCTATTAACGAATTATAATAATTATTTTTTAACTCTTCACTTAGTTTAATTAATTCTTTTACTCTTTCTTTTTTCTTGTTTCCATCAACTTGATTTGTCATAGAAGCAGCTGGTGTTCCTTCTCTTGGAGAAAATGGAAACACATGTAATTCAGTAAATCCTATTTTTTTAATAGAATCTACAGTCTCATTAAATAATTCATCTGTTTCACCTGGGAATCCTACTATAACATCAGTAGTAATTGCAATGTTAGGTCTTATTTTTCTAATATTATTTATTATTTCAATAAATCTATCCATATTATATCTTCTATTCATAGATTTTAAAATTGTATCTGATCCACTTTGTAGTGGTATATGTATATGATTCACTATTTTATTACTACTTTTTAATGTATCCATAAACTTATCGTTTAATTCAACGCATTCTATAGATGATATTCTAATTCTTTTTAGCTTTTCTATCTTTTCTAATTCTCTTAATAAATCTGAAAAATCATATTCTTTTAAATCTAATCCATAATGTCCTGTATGAATACCAGTAAGAACTACTTCTTTATATCCATTTTCTGCAAGAGTGCTAATTTCTTTTATAACTAAATTCTTTTCTTTACTTCTTACATTTCCTCTAGAATAAGGAATAATACAGAACGAACAATAATTATTACATCCATCTTGAATTTTAACAAAAGCTCTTGTATGATTTTCATATTTATCTAAATTCATATTTTCAAATGTAACATCTTTTAAATCAAATATCTTAACAATTTGTTTTTTATTCTTTTTATATTCTTTTATTAAATCTAATAAATTTGTCTTATTATTTGTTCCTATAACAATAGATACTCCTGGTATTGATGCGGCTTCTAAATACTTAATTTGACTATAACATCCCATCACAACCACAATTGCATCTTCACTTCTTTTTACTGCTTCTCTAACCATTTTTCTGCTTTTAACATCACTTTGATTAGTAACAGAACATGTATTAATAACATAAACATCTGCCTTTTCAGTAAAAGGTACTATTTCGTATCCATTTTTTTTAAACAATTCGATATTAACTTCTGATTCATAAGTATTTACTTTACAACCCAAAGTATAAAAAGCTGCCTTCATAAAATCACCTTCTATGTATTATAAACTAAAATATAAAATAAAAAAAGTCTATTTTTTCTTAGTAGACTTTTTCTTTGTAGTTGTTTTATTACTACTTTTCTTGCGACTTGCTGGTTTACGACTAATTTTTGTATAACTTAGATAGCCACCTAAAGCAACTCCTAAAAGTAAACCGAAAACAAAAATTGTTAAATTTGAACCAGTTATAATACTTAACATATATATCATTCTCCCTTTTTTATTATATTAATTATATTTTATCAGATATTTATAGATTTATAAATATAAAAAAAGAACTTATACAAGTTCTTTACATATCTAAAGTATTTCTAAATTCTTTTAAGTTTTGTAAAAATGTTTTATCTAAATCTTCCTTAGTCTTTTCTTTTTCTACTCCAAATATTGGAGATACATATCTTGAAGGTTTATATTTTTTTTCTTCATTAACTTCAGCAACTACATTACTAACATCAACTGTTTCTTCAGAAACTGCCTTATATATCTTCTTTTTTACACCCGCTCTTCTACATAATTCATCATAACTAATAATAGCTGTTTCTTCTTGTTCTCTTTCAAACTCATTTAAATTAATTGAGTCATCTTTTGAAGCTTTCTTAATATCATTTAATATTCTTTCTATATCATTTCCATCATCTTCTTGTAAAACTTCAATTATTTCTTCTTGTTCCTCAATAAGTTCTACCTTTTCAGGTTCTTCTTGCTTTATAGATATTTCATCAACTGCAGGAGATGTTTTTTTAGGTTCAATTACTATTTCCTTAGCTTTACGATTTATTTCTTTCATCAATTTTTTCTTATTAGCTTTTCTAATTTTTTCCATTTTTTTTACTTCTCTACCACTGAAGTAATTAATAACATAAATTAAAACCAACAAAAAAGATATAATACCAATTATAATAAGTAAAAACCTACTATTCTGATCCATATTGTTTAAATAATTTACTATGTTTAAGTACATTTTTCCCACCTCTTATAATTGTTTTTTATATCTATTTTTCTCTTCTAAAATAATAGTACCACATTTTGTAGAAATATGTCATTAAAATTTTTAATTTTTTTTTATTTTTTTATAAAACATTTGCTTTTTTTATGAAACATAATTTGTTATAATATAATTGAGGCGATAATATGGATAATATGACTAATAATTTTATGGATATTTTTAATAATGAAAAAGAAGATATTAATAAAAACGTTACCGAAGAGCCTATGTATAATAATGTAAATACAAACGGTTCAACAATAAGTATTTTAAATAATTATTCTGAAGAATTAGTATCTAAAACTTATGTTACTAATCCTGCGATAGCAAGAGATGAAGAAATTAAAAAAATGATTTTAATTTTATTAAGTCCTGAAAAATCTGTTGTTTTAACTGGTAAAGCTGGTATAGGTAAAACTGCGATTGTTGAAGGGTTGAGTTATAAAATTAAGAATCATGATGTACCTGATGCATTATTAAATTGTAAAGTTTATAAAATAAATACTTCATCACTTCTTGGAACATATGAACATGACGGTGTTGAAGAATCTAAATTACAATTATTGATTAATGAAATTATGGGTAAAAAAGATATTATTCTATTTATAGATGAAGTTCATACTTTAGTAACATCAGCAAGAAATGGTGGCGGAGTTGATTTTTTAAATATGTTAAAACCAGGATTAGATCGTGGTGATATAAAAATAATTGGAGCTACTACTACTCAAGAATTTGAGGAATATCTATTAAAAGATAAAGCATTCTTACGTCGTTTTGAAAAAGTAGAAATTGAAGAACCTAATCAAGAAACCACTGTTAAAATTTTAATGGGAACTAAAAGAAAAATTGAGGTATCTACTGGAGTTACTTTTCCATATACAGATTGGGTATTAGAACAAGTATGTAAATTTATTGTTAATATGACATCTGAATATAAAAGGATATATGAAAATGGTTCTAGATATCCAGATGTATCACTTGCTTTATTCTCTAAATGTTTTACTTATGCAAAATTTGAAAATTCTAAAGTATGTACATTTAAACATATTTATGAAGCAATAAAAAATACAAATTTAGTTTATGATGATGTTATAAAGAAAGAATTACCTATTTTTAAAAACACTTTTGAAGAATGGTTAACAAAAGAAGGAGTTAATGTTGATGCATAACTCCTTCTTTTTTATTTAATATTCTTTTTAAATTTTTTAAACGTATCATTATTTTCTAAATCAGAATCTCTTAATTCTTCAAATAGTTTCTTCTGTTTTCTGTCTAATTTAGTTGGAACAACTACATTTAATACAAAGTATAAATCTCCAACCTTTGAACTATTAACAAAAGGTACTCCTTTACCTTTAACTCTTAATCTATCACCATTTTGAGATCCAGCTGGAATAGTAATTTTTATTTTACCATCTAACACAGGAACATCTTTTTCAGTTCCTAATACAGCATCTGCAATATTAATAGGTAAATTAATATATATATCATTGCCTTCTCTTTCAAATAGGTTATCTTCTGCTACTATAAATTCAACAAATATATCGCCGTTAGGGCCACCATTAATTCCAGCTTCTCCCTTACCCTTAATTCTTATTTGAGTGCCTGTATCAACTCCAGCTGGCACTGTAACAGTAATAGTTTTTCTTGCAGTAACAAATCCAGTTCCTTTACAATCAGTACATTTTCTTTCAAATGTTTTACCTCTTCCAGAACATTCATCACATGTAGTTTGTGTCATAAATGAACCGAATAAAGATGATTGTTCTCTTGTTATTTTTCCTGAACCATGACATTTAGGACATGTTTTCTCATTAAATCCACCTTTGCCATCGCAAGTTTTGCATTCATCAGTTAAATCTATAGTTATATCTTTTTTAGCGCCGAATACTGCATCTTTAAATGATATTTTCATTCTATAAAGAACATCTTCACCTTTTTGTGGTTTGTTGGATTGTTTTCTTCTTCCACCAAATCCACCACCAAAAGCAGCATTTAATATATCACCTAAATCAATATCATCAAATCCAAAACCTGATGTATCAAAACCTGAGAATCCTCCATAATTACCATATGGATTACCTCCAGCACCTGCGCCTTGATCAAAAGCAGCATGACCAAATTGATCATATGTTTTTCTTTTGTTTTCATCGCCTAAAACATCATATGCTTCTTGTACTTCTTTAAATTTTTCAGCAGCATCAGCTTCTTTATTTATGTCCGGATGATACTTTTTAGCAAGCTTTCTAAATGCACTTTTTATTTCTGCGTCAGATGCAGACTTGTTAACTCCTAAGACATCATAATAATCTCTTTTAGCCATACTCTTACTCCTTACTTATTTCTTTATATTTTTCTACTAAACTATCAAAATAGTTTATTGCTTTTTCATAAACTTCTTTACTAGTCAAATCAAATCCTAGAACTTTAAATGCATCTATTGGATGAACATCAGAACCTAGTGAAATAAATTTAATATATCTATCTAATTGATCTTTATCACCATTTAAAATCATTGATGCATTCGCAGATGCGACCGATATACAAAATGAATAGTTATATAGATAGTAATCACTATAATAATGACTTCTTCTTATCCAGCCAGTATTTGATAATTCATCTATAATAACGCTATTACCATAGTATTCTTTTAAAGATTCTAAATCTAAATCATTCATATAATCTTTTGTAATCGCATTACCTTCTTCTGAATATTTATTAAATTTAGTTTCCATTTTTGCTTCTCTAATACAATCAAATAAATTTGTATCTATTACACGTAATATATTAGAAATACCAGAAAGTTTTTCTTCTTTAGTGCCATTATTAGATAAATAACTAGATAATAAACACTCATTAGTTAATGATACTACTTCTGCGACTAATGTAGTTATATTTCTATACTCTATAGGGTTATATTTTTTTACAAATTGATGATGAACATTATGTCCACATTCATGCGCAATAGTACTTACTGATGATAAATCATCATTAAAACTTAATAATATTCTTGAATCATGATCTGGTGTACTTGCGCTATATCCTCCAGAACATTTACCTTTATATTCACAAAAGTCTATGTAATGATTATCTATTATTTTATTAAAGCAAGATATATATTCTTCTCCTAGAGGAGTTATTGCTTTTCTAATTAAATCTATGCCCTCTTCTATTGTATATTTTTTAGTAGAAGGATATAAATCTAAAGATAAATCATACATATGAAGTTCTTTAAGATTATGAGTAGATTTATATAAATCAAAATACTTTTGAGCAGAATTAAAGTTATTACTTACTACTTCTACTAAAGCATCATATGCCTTTTGAGGCATATTATAATCAAATAGTTTTTCATCCCAAGCATTTTTAAAATTATGAAGTTTTGCATTAGTATTATTTTGTTTAACATATGAATCAAGTAAAGATGCACATGTTCCACCATATTGATCTAATACCTTTTTATATTTAAAGAACACTTCTTTTCTAATTTCTGGATCTTTATTCTTTAATAATTTTCTTAAATTAGTAGAATGTATTTCTTCTTCTTTACCATCTATCATAACAGTACCATAATTGTGTTCATTATTTAGTAAATTAGATGATATATCTTCAAAATTATTCATTGCTGATTCTAATTCATTAATAATTATTTCCTCTTTAGGAGATAGTACATGTCCTTTATTCTTATATATTTCTTCTAATAAAAATTTATATTCATTTAAATCTTTATATTCAAATAACTTATCAAATTCTTCTTTAGATAACTCTAAAATTTCTGGATTAAAGAAACTTATCATATTACTATAATCATTAACTAGTAAAACAGCTTTATTTTTTCTATTAATATTCTCTTCTTTACCTAATTCCTCATCATCTTTCATAAATGAATACATATATAGATTTTCTACCATACATTCAGTTACTTCATCATATTTTAAGAATTCATATAAAGTTTTTCCAGATTTAGTACATCCTTTAAACTTATCTTCATATTTTATTCTATTTTTTGCTTCTTCTAATTCTTTATAAAATTCCTTATCATCTTTATAAAAATCACTTAAATCCCATTTATATTTTTCTGGCACTTCACTTCTTGATTTATATTTACTCATAAATTCTCCTTATTCAAAATAGAAAGTTCTAGATTAACTAGAACTTATCTATTATTTTTCTTCGTATTCAGCATCCACTACATTATCTTTGTTTTCTTCTTTAGTTTCTTCTCCTGATTCAGGATTAGTTTGTTGATTCTTAGAAGCTTCTTCATATACTTTAGAACCTAATGCCATAGCTTTTTCATTTAATTTATCTTTAGCAGTTTTCATCTTTTCTAAATCATCAGTTTCAACTGCTTCTTTAGCTTCTTTAACAGCTTCTTCTGCTTCAGATTTTTCTTTATCACCAATCTTGTCTCCAAGATCCTTAATAGCTTTTTCAGTAGCATATGTTAATTGTTCAATTTCATTCTTAATATCTGCTTTTTCTTTTCTTTCCGCATCTTTTTCTTTATTAGCTTCTGCTTCTTTAACCATCTTATCTATTTCTTCGTCAGTTAATGATGTATGAGAAGTAATTGTAATTGATTGTTCTTTACCAGTTCCTAAATCTTTAGCTTTAACATTAACGATACCATTAGCATCTATATCAAATGTAACTTCAATTTGTGGAACTCCTCTTGGAGCTGGAGCAATATTTCCTAATTGGAAATTACCTAATGTCTTATTATCTGCGGCCATTTGTCTTTCACCTTGAAGAACATGAACGTCAACTGCTGGTTGGTTATCAGCAGCAGTACTGAATATTTGAGATTTACTTGTTGGAATAGTTGTATTTCTTGGAATTAGTACAGTCATAACACCGCCCATAGTTTCAATACCTAATGAAAGTGGTGTTACATCAAGAAGTACTATATCATTAACTTCTCCAGTTAATACTCCACCTTGGATAGCTGCACCCATAGATACAACTTCATCTGGGTTAACTCCCTTAGATGGTTCTTTACCAAGTTCTTTCTTAACTAAATCAGTTACCATTGGTATTCTAGTAGATCCACCAACAAATATTACTTTATTTATATCATCTTTAGTCATTTTAGCGTCTTTTAAAGCTTTTCTAACTGGATCAAGTGTTGATTCAACTAAGTCAGAAATTAAGTCTTCAAATTTAGCTCTTGTTAAATTTAATTCTAAGTGTAATGGTCCATTTTCACCTTGTGAAATGAATGGTAAACTTATTTGAGTTGAAGTTACACCAGATAAATCTTTTTTAGCTTTTTCTGACGCATCTTTAATTCTTTGCATTGCCATTTTATCACTTGATAAATCAACACCATTTTCTTTTTTGAATTCTGAAACTAAATAATCAGAAATTCTATTATCAAAATCGTCTCCACCTAGTTTATTATTACCTGAAGTAGATTTAACTTCATAAACACCATCACCTAGTTCTAGAATAGAAACATCAAATGTACCTCCACCTAAGTCATAAACTAAGATAGTATGAGCATCTTCTTGTTTATCAATACCATAAGCAAGAGCTGCTGCTGTTGGTTCATTAATAATTCTTTCTACTTCAAGTCCTGCGATTTTACCAGCATTCTTAGTTGCTTGTCTTTGTGCATCGTTAAAGTATGCTGGAACTGTAATAACAGCTTTAGTTACTTTTTCTCCTAAATAACTTTCTGCATAATCTTTCATATAAGAAAGAATCATAGCAGATATTTCTTCTGGTGTATATTCTTTACCATTTGCTTTAATCTTTTCATCAGTACCCATTAATCTTTTTACTGAATAAACAGTATCAGGATTAGTTACCATTTGTCTTTTAGCAGCGTCACCAACAATTATTTCACCATTTTTAAACGCTACTACTGATGGAGTTGTTCTTCCACCTTCTGGATTAGCGATAACCTTTGGTTCGCTACCTTCTAAAACACTTACACAACTATTAGTTGTACCTAAATCAATACCTATAATTTTACTCATT
>Ga0129307_1001730_pt1 | contig 21195 bp, 22 predicted proteins | sample P1105metagenome_FD_94437 | JGI IMG/M metagenome (GOLD analysis project Ga0129307, IMG submission 94437) | Capybara group fecal microbial communities from Wisconsin, USA - P1105 metagenome | ecosystem: Host-associated > Mammals > Digestive system > Large intestine > Fecal | place: USA: Wisconsin... | reverse complement strand
GTTAAATCAGAGCTCTTTCCTTCTGCTGTCGGGATTGATATTACTTGATTGATTCAAAAACTGAAAAAAGTTACCTTGCCCTATTGACAGGGGGGCACTTCATAACAGTCGTGGGTAATTGACACAGATCAATCGCGCCGAACTGATGCAAAAGCTCATGGGTCAGGTAATTGTCATGCATTTTTGTGTCGCAGAATATGACGCAGAACTCGTCCTTCCACTGCGGGTAATCTGAGGTGCAGATGTAGGTATGGCTGATGTCCCAGCTGTTGAACAGAAAGACAATCGGGGCATTGTCGACGTGCAGGTTGCGGGCATAGGCGCTGCAGACAGGCACAATGCTGCTTTCGTGATACACTTCTTTGAGAAGATCATAGTACCATGCGAGGTCTTTGTCGTATTCCCGGCTGATTTTAAGTTCCAGATAACCGTCGGTGAGATCCAGCGAAGTTTTGTAACGGGAAGCCTGTTTTTTCATGCTGCGGACAGAAGAGCCAAAGACTTTGTAGACTTCCTGCTTTTTCTTCTCTGTCCAGGGGTGGGCCGGTGTGGAAACGAAGATGCATACGACATAGGTGCTTCCGGTCAGGGTTTTCATCGGGCCGCACCCTCTTGCACGGAGGGCAAAATGCGTTTCTGCAGAGGCAACGGGCAGGAAAGATGCGGCCGTCAGCATGAGCATCAGCAGGGCTAAGATTCTTTTCATGAAGGGCTTTTTTCCTTTCCGTCAGTGGATGCATGCGCAGGGAAGCGTGGAAAAAGCGCTCTCAGGTTTCGACCGCATGAGCGCTGCCCCAGTCGGTCTCATAGATTTCCTTTTGCCAGTATCTGATGTTTCCCATGGGCTCAGGGATGGTATACACAAGGCGGAAACCATCCGGCGCCTCATGGCTGATAAATTTTCCCTTGAAATAGTACCGCGGCAGCAGGTCCCGCGCCTGTGTTTCCTTCATCGCCGGAAACAGGGGGATGTCTTCAAACCAGTCTCCCATCCCTTTGTTGGAGTCGATCACAATATCGCACGGAATCCGGTATGCCTCCATGATGTCTTTCCAGGCAGCATGCGGGGTCAGCGGAGTGATGACAAGGATTTTTTCCGAATCATCAGGCATCGTGATTCTCAGGAGAATCACATTGTATTCTGTGTCCTCGAGACGGAAGGAAAAAGAACAGGGGAGGGCGGGATGGCTGAGGAGAAGCATTTCTTCCAGCTCGATCTCATACTGGTCCCGAAACGCGTCATCCGAATAGAAATCGCTCGCCATCTGCTCGAAATGGCCCTTGGCAAAGTCGCCATGCGCGGCGATGGGGATGATATAGACATTCGGAGAAACGATCTTCTTTGCGCTGGTGCATGCGAGGGCATAGACGGGATACAGATCATCACAGATGGCGGGCATGAACCCGACGGAGGCCGGCAGATGCTGAACGTGCGCAAGCAGATCATGGAAATCAGCAGCTTCTTCGCTGAGCACACTGCGGCAATCACGGAGAAAGTCGTAAAACATGCAGTTATCACCTCTGTTTTGCATTATACTTCGCCGGCCCTGCGCCTGTAAAGCGCTGGTGATGCAGGCATCATCCGTGCACGGAGGGGCGGACAGGATCGGGCATGGCCGGCCGCTGCGCCGCGGCGCAGCAGGTCCCGGGTCCGCTTGTGCGCAGGCGGTTTTTGGCATACAATAACGATGAAGGAACAGAAGGATACAGCGCGTTCCGCGGATGCCGGGAGGGTGTCAGGATGCGGAAACAGGCGGCAGAGGAGCCGCAGAGAAGAAGAAAAAGGAGAACGGATAAGTGAAAATCTATTTTGCGGGTTCCATTCGGGGCGGCCGTGTGGATGCAGGGCTGTACCATCGGATGATTGTGTATCTTCAGAAGACAGACTTGGTGCTGACGGAGCATGTGGGCGACATGAGCCTGCAGGAAAGCACAACGGATACTGAAATCTACGAGCAGGACACAGCCTGGCTCAGAGAGGCGGAACTCCTCATTGCCGAGCGCACCTGCCCATCGCTCGGGGTCGGGTATGAGCTCGCATATGCGGAACACCTGGGGGTTCCCTGCCACATTTTCTATGACCGGAACAAAACACAGCTCTCGGCCATGCTGACGGGGGACAGTTATTTCAGACTCCATCCGTATGCCTCGGAGGAAGAGATCTATCCGATGCTCGAAGAGATTCTTTCCGAAACCCGGAAGGCTGTTCAGGAAGCGCGGGTGAAGCGGATTCAGGAGATGGAAATGCGCCTGAACCGGCTGCTTCGCTCTGTCCGGGAAGGTGCACGTCAGGATACCGACTTCGAAGATGCCCACGTTCTGGGCGACTACCTGAGGGGGCCGCTCTGGCGCGCGGATTTTGAGGCGGACGAGCGGGGGGAATTGCCCACGGATCTGCCGCGCGGCGTGCTTTCGCAGGACGGCCTGTATAATGCGCTGGAAGAGTTCGACGAACAGAACAGATGACGGGGGAAGAGACCGCATGGAGAGAACAGAACGCGTGATCCTCACCAACATGTGCATGATTCGCAGCGGCACGAAAGTCCTGGTGGAGGAAAAGATCACCCCGGAGGGGAAAGGCATCATCTTTCCCGGCGGACATGTGGAGGAGCATGAGCCGGTGGTGGATTCCGTGATCCGGGAAATGCAGGAGGAGACAGGGCTCACCATTGAAAATCCGGAGATGTGCGGGATCAAGGAATGGATCAATGAGGACGGGTCGAGGTACATCGTCTTCCTGTTCAGGGCGGACCGGTTCAGCGGGGAAGTCACCTCCTCCTCCGAAGGCCGGGTGTTCTGGATGGAAATGGACGATGTGCTGAAGACAAACTGGATCTGGGGCATGGACGGCCTCATGCGTATCTTCCGGGACGGGGCGTTTGCCGAACTGTTTCTGGACTCGGCGGACGGATGGAAGCAGGTCCTGAAGTGAGCCATGATGCAGCGCCTCTTGGACGCGGACAGGCGCATGCCGCCCATCTTCAACTGACAGGTCAATGACAGATGGGGCACAGGATGATAGGCTTTCCGTGAGAGCGATTCAGACATCCGGAGCATGCCCCGGAAAAGAACAGCGGTGTGCTGAGGCAGAAGGGAGAAGCGGATATGGCACCGAGGAAAAGGATCACAAGCCTGCCTGGCGTGTTTGGCGGGACGGATCATTATGATGAAGACGGAAATCTCGTGGGTTACAGTCTTCCGGGCATTTTCGGCGGTGTGGATCATTATCATGCAGATGGAACGCCTGCAGGCTACAGCCTGGAGGGCATCTTTGGCGGCATGGATCACTATGATGCCGAAGGCAATGACAATGGGTACAGCGTGCCGGGCATCCTGGGCGGGGCGGATCATTTTGATCGGTCCGGCGGATATGCCGGATACAGCACGCCGAATATCCTGACGGGGAGCACGTTCCACAGCGAGGGCGATGCAGACGACGAAGATCCTTTTGATCCATTCAGGGACTGTGATGCCGGAGACGATGACAGTTTTTTCTGATCTCACAGGCGTTTGCTTCAGGGATTGGCCCATAGAGAGACCCACCACACAGGCGGCAGAGCCGCAGAAGCGGTGGGTCTCTTCGTCTCAGCAGGTGTCCATCCGGCGCTTGCTCATTGCGGGGAAAACGGTGCAGAGCATACTGCACAGATACGGAACAAGGGACTGGTTTTTGATGCGCGGCGGACAGCCGCCGCGCAGATGCTGAGGTGAGCCGGTGTGGCGGGAGAGGTCCTGCCGGAATGATCTCTCCTGCAAATCTCTACTTTCATTCGATACTTACTGTCTGGATTTTCACGGGGCGGCATGGTATCTTTGCCTCATCAGGAGGTCTGCGATGAATGATTATGCTTTTGGGAATCTGATCACTGCACTGAGGATAGATCGCGGCTTTTCCCAGTTTCAGCTGGGGAAACTGCTGGGCGTCTCCGATAAGGCAGTATCCAAATGGGAGAACGGCAATGCAAAGCCCAGGCTTGCCACCTGCCAGCGGCTGGCGGACATCCTGGGTGTTTCAGTGGATGAGCTGCTCTCCCCGCCCGAAGAGATCCCCTCTGTGGAGGAGGTCTTTCCGGAGCCGATTGAACTGGTTTTTGAAGACAGGACGGAGGAAAATACGGTGAGCCAGAGAATGGACTGTTCCCCGGAAAAAAGAGTGGAACTGCATATGCGGACCAACATGTCCAGGTCGGACGGCATTGTCCGGGCGGTGGATCTGCTCGCAAGGACCGAAACCTGGGGCATGCCGGCTGCGGCCATCACGGATTTGAGCAATACACGCGCGTTTACGGATACGGTGGCATTTGGACGCAGGGACAAGCAGAAGGTAATTTACGGGTGTGAAATGATCATGATCCCCTCGGCTGCATCCCCGGCGGAGGATGGTGTGCATATCATGCTGCTGGCCAGAAACAGGACGGGGCTGGTGCATCTGAACCGGCTGATTTCCCTGAGTGCTACGAAGTATTTCAAAGAGGTTCCGTGCATCCCGAAGGAATGCGTGGAGGAAATGCGGGAAGGGCTCCTGATCGGGGCTTCCGCAGAAGACGGAGAGGTCGTTGAGCTGCTTCATGCGGACGCATCCGGGGAAGAACTGGAAGCCTGCGTGCAGTTTTACGATTATCTGGAAGTGCAGCCGATCGAAAATGTGCTGTTCCGGAAGGAAGACCGGAAGGAAGGAAAACGGAAGAAACTGGAGGGACAGATCCGGCGTGTGATCCGGCTGGGAAAGCAGTGCGGAAAACCGGTGGCAGCCGTCAGCTGCGGACGGTATCTGGATCCCGAAGACGCGCTGGCCCGCGCGGCGCTGCAGTACCATGACGGCATCGCACAGGCAGAAATCCAGCCGCCGTATTATCTGCGCACAACGGAGGAAATGCTCGAGGCCTTTTCCTTCCTGGGAAAAGAGACGGCAGAGGAGATTGTGATCCATACCACCCGTGCCATAGCCGGGCAGGTGGATGACTCAATCAATCTTTTTCCGGATACCGGGAATCCGAAGTGGGCTGTGCTCCCCCTCCTCCCCGGTGCGGAGGACGAGATCCGCGCTCTGGCCATGGAACGTGCCCATGCAGTCTACGGCGATGTGCTGCCCGGCCTCATTGCAGACCGGCTCGAAAAGGAAATGCGCATGATCTCCCTCCAGAACGGGTGGTCCATCCTGGCAATTGCCCGGCGAGCCGTTCTCTGGTCTGAGGAAAAAGGGTTTCCGACCGGGATCCGGGGCTCAGTCGGCGGCTCCCTGGTCGCCTGGCTGATCGGGATCTGCAGCGTGAATCCGCTCCCGCCGCATACGGTGTGTCCGCACTGCCGTCTGACGGAGTTCATATGGCCGAAGCGGGGAGGGTGCGGAGCTGATCTTCCCGAAAGAGTCTGCCCGCGGTGCGGAAAACCGGTGAAGCGGGACGGCTTTGATATCCCGGTTGAATCGTTTCTCGGCCTGGATGGAAAGCGGCAGATGGATATTGACCTGAATCTTTCCGATGAGATCCAGCAGAGCCTGCATGCATATATCGGCAGCTGGTTTGGTCCGGAGCGCGTGTTCCGTCCGGGAACCCGCGGTGAGCTTTCATCCGAACGGGCGGAACGGATTGTACAGAGCTACCTGATGGATCATCCGGGACAGAGAAAGCAGCCCGGTGCAAAGGATGCAGCGGAGCGGATCTCTTCTGCCCTTCGGACGGTCGGACAGCATCCGGGCGGTCTGGTGATTCTGCCGGAGGGGTATGATATCAATGAGTTTACGCCCGTTCAGAATCCCCCGGAAGCGGCCAATGCCCTGTTTCCGATCACGCAGTATGACTTTGCTGCGCTGTATAACGAACTGTTCAAAATGGATTTCCTGGGGCATACGACGCCGACACTGCTCGGGCTGATGCGGAAATCCACGGGCGCAGCCCTGGAGGAGATCCCGATTCATGATGACGGGGTGATGAGCCTGCTGTTTTCGCCCGAAGCGCTCGGCGTCAGCGAAGAAGACATCCTTGCATCGAACGGCATGATCGGGATTCCGGAATATGGCAGTGAGTTTATTATGGGCATTGTGAAGGCGATCCGGCCGACAACGGTCGAGGAACTCATCCGGATCCAGGGATGGGCCCATGGCACGGATATATGGCTCGGGAACGGGGATGAGCTGATCTGGAGGGGGACGGCCACGCCGTTTGATCTGCCGGGAACGCGGGATGATATCACCAACTACCTTCGCGACCACGGGGTGCCTTTTGATATCGCCTTTTCAATTTCTGAGCTTGTGCGCAAGGGCATGGGATTCAAGGTGGAAGACCGGCCGGAGATCATCGAACTGCTGAGGGAGGCACGTGTACCGGACTGGTATCTTGACGCATGCAAAAAAATGCGCTATCTCTTCCCGCGTTCGCATGCTGCTGCTTATACCATGGATGCTCTCCGGGTGGCGTGGTTTAAACTGTATCATCCGGAAGCCTTTTATCCGGCCTGGTTCCGTGTGAAGGGAGAGCATCTGGAGGCAGCAGACCTGACGATGGATGTGAAGAAGCTGAGAAAAGCCATTCTGTCGATTCGCACCGAGCTGCGGTACATGGACTGGAAACGATCAGATGAGGAGAGTGAAAAGAAAGAGCGTGTGAACACACTGACGCTCCTTCTCGAAATGAAACTCCGTGGATGCAGTCTCCCGGATGACTTTCTGAGAAAAGAATAATATAAATTGCTTGAAATAAAGGAATTGTGACGAAAAAGACTTGAAAATCAGCCTGATATGTGACATGAGAGGCAGAATGGCAGAAACAGGCCGGAAAGCGTGAACGAAACAGGTGAAAAGGGCAGTCCGGGCGTTTTTCGCAGCGCGGGATGGACTGCCTTTTTCTCTTGCCGCATGAAGTCCGGATTGCTTTGTACACGCCTGCGGCGGATGAAGCAGGCGGCCCGGATGCTTTCAGATGGAATCTGCTGACAGAACCCGATGCAGGATGGAAAATGAGCAGTCTGGTCAACAGGAAATCATCCGGCAGGAAGAAAACACAGATGAGTTATGTGCTGCGATTAAATCAACTGAGAAGCAATATGAAACAGAGCTGCCCATGCGTGAAACGATGTGTTCCACAGCTGACAACTCTGTTTCTTTTTTTTGACTTCAAGGCGATTCAAACAGACACGATGGATGCAGTCATTGTGTTTCAATCGCGATTGAGGTCTGCCGGAAGCCTCCAGCCTGATCTGATCTGTTCTGTAAAGTTCAGCGTCACCGCGCTTGAGAGTACATCCGGCCTGGGATGACTGTACTGATTATCTGCTCCGCAGGAAATAACGGCATATCTCGAAAGAACAGTCTGGATGAATTCTTCTGTGAAGCTGGCTTGCTTGTGCTATACACTTTTTCAATCCATTCGCATGCAGGCACAACCGGGATCAATGATTATATCATATATACGATATGGCCGCGCAATCTGAGATCGTACCTTTTTTTCCGGGATGTTGCCAACAGATTCTGATAACATCAGGCCACAACATTGAAAGGAGCAGCACGCTGCGATATCGAAGCGTCTGCCGGAATCAATCAGGCTTTCCTGTCCGTCTGCTGATTTTTTGGAGGTGTGTGCTGTCATGCTGTTCGTATGAGAAAAACAGTGTACTTTTGAAATTACGCAGCCTGAATCCCCTTCATGATAGAATTAGAGAAATTGATTGATTATGAAGGATTCATCTTCAGATCTGTTTTACAGAAAGGGATGCCATAGGAAGAGTTCATGACTCCATGACAGTCTTTCGCATTTCTGCTGCTTCCATTTCTTCCGTGGGGAAGAGCAGTGCAGGGGGTGATTTCTTAGTACAGACATATGGCTGGATAGCAGATTTTACCTACAATCGTCAGTGGATTCGAGCAGGCCCGGCATGAAAAGCTGACAAGTCTGTCATGCGTTGCATGCAAAACTGTGCGAACGTGCACATGCTTCAGATCGGCATGGATCAAAAGTCTGAAATAATGAAAGAGCATCAGTGACCTTAAGGAGGGTTTATTCCATGACAAATACAAATGATGCAGCCCAGAATAAGAAAAGTGCTTTTCGTCTGATTACTGTCAAAGTGGCTTTGGTTTTATGTGCCTTCATCATCCTTTCACTGTTTCCAACTTCTATGCATTTTACAGATGCAGGGGTCATGCGTTACAGAGATGTAGAGTTTAATGATTACAATATTTTCGGATTGATCGGCATTCAAAAGGAATTTTTGTACGTTGCCATTGCGATCATTGCAGGCGTGGTGATCAGTGCAGTTCTGTTCCTGACGGATCATCCGAAGCTTTCCTTGATTTCTTCTTTTGCCGCGTTAATGGGTGCATTTGTGTCCTACAGTGTTCAGGATTCAATGAGTGCTTCGGACGTCAGTATCACGGCCTGGTCAGGGATCACGCTGTTTTTATGCCTTGTCCTGTTTGTTATGGGCTTCGTTGTAAGAAAAGTGAATCGTAAAGTGCGAAAGCAGGCAGACAGAAAGGAATAAAAGAAATGCGCTTGAGAAAAATAACAGGTCTGGTTTTGCTTCTTGCTGCATGTTTTTGTGTTTTCTCTGCGTGCTCATCCAAATTTGTCTGCGGTTTATGCCATGAAGAGAAGTCGGGAAAACAATATGAAGCCACTGTATTGGGAAAAAAGATGACGATCTGCGAGAAATGCCATGCAACGATGAATGTGCTGGAAGATGGCATGAGCAATGGGTTGAACCCTTTTCTTGGCGGTGGATCTGATTAATTTCATATAGCCAGGGTATGCCTGAGAATGTGTACCTCGGCTATTTTTGTTCAGAAAGAAATCAGCGGCATAAGGCGACTTTCCGGCAGCAGGCTGATGCAGGCCTTGAAGGTCATATGGATGGAATGGCTGCCATGATGGATGACATTTCAGGAAGACAACATCCATCCGGCACTTCCGTTTTGTATCCTGCAGTCTATTGAATGCCTGCAGAATCAGTATCGCAGCGAAACAGATGAAGCAAAACGGCTGGTGGGCTTTCTCACCTCAATGGGACTTATCAAAGAAAGGCGGAACATATCGATGAAAGCAGGCAAAATACGAAAAAAAGAAATGGTGATGATCGCTGCAGCACTCATACTGATCCTGGTCCTCATTCTTTCTTTGACGACAAGAAAAAGCAATTCGCCGAATAATGAAGGAGCATCCTTCGTGACTCCACAGCCTGTGGTAAAACATCCCGATGAAGTCAAAGAGCATTTTAAAGAACTGGGTAATATAGAGAACAGCCAGGAAGCCGCGAAGTCAAAAACAGTACAGAGTGAGAAACAGGCTGCTGCCGATTTATCGGAGAGAGGATTCACAGCATATGACATCACTTCGTCCTATGATGCTCAGGGGCATTGGATGGGCGAGACGGTCATTGGTGCGGATTCTGACGCAAAGCATCCGATCTATAAGACCATGTTTATCCCGGACGATGAAACGATATGGATCGTGTACGATTTCAATGGTGCACTGATGGCAAAGCCGTACATGCATCCGACCCTGCCAGAGGATGAACTGCCGGTTTATCTTTCTGAGACAGGGACGCTGATGTGCTACGATTCATACAACAATACATTTTATGAACTATCACCTGATGCAGCGACTGCCCGTGTGATCCGGGTGGAGCGGATCGATGCGGAAACGCTGAAGAACTGGGCATACACAGAGGAGGATGACAATGAATAAGAAGATCAATCGATTGATTTCACTGCTCATGATCATGACCATGTGTGCTTCTGTCCTTCCGGTCAGGCAGGCCTGCGCAGAAACAATAACGGAAGAAGAAATCAGTCAGCATCAGATTGTGAAAAGCAGGATGCCGGTTGTCGTTTCTCTGGGCGATTCTTTCTCATCCGGTGAGGGCGGCGAGGACTATTATGGCATGGAAAAGCCTGCTAAGGACCGAATCCTTGATGAAGACTGGCTGGCTCATCGTTCTTCCACATCCTGGCCGGGCCAGCTGACTTTTGAGAATGAAGAAGGCATCAGGGTTGCGCTGAGCGAATACCGGTACAATCAATTCAATAATGAACCGAAACCAAAATACAACAGTGAAAAATGGTTCTTTACGGCTTCATCCGGGGCTGTTACAAATGATTTCGAGGAAAGCCAGATAAAACAATATCACCTGTTTCCTGAAGACGAGGTTGAAAAAGCAAGGAAGCAATGTGTGGCAAAATACGGTCTGGATTTACCGTTAGAAGATATTCTCATGCCGTCTATGAGTGTGATAGCTTCCGAGAGAGATGCCATGCGAGCCGAAATGATCAGATTACTCGATCAGATCCCTCATGTGCAGAGTGATTACCGGCCACTCGATTCTCAGCAAAAGATGCTCAGGAATGCAGACAATGTGGATTATGTCACCATTACAATAGGTGGAAATGATGTTGGCTTTGCCCACATCATTGAGCAGTGTGTGCTGATCAATACCGATACACCAGGCATAATCCAGCAAGCAGCAAGCGAAACGATCAAAGGTCCAGCCCTGGTCAGCAGGGTATTGGACTATTTTCAACCGGATAATAAATGGCTGAAAGGTATTATCACAGCTGATAAAATCCTGGAATACCGTGGACTTGACAAAATGCTCGACGATGTGCTGAGAGATATCAATCGTTATGGCGAGAAGATAAAAAAAGTATATACAGGCATCCATCAGGAAGCTCCTGATGCAGCAATCATTGTTGCAGGGTATCCGGAACTGATCTATTCGCAGGGCGGAAAAGCAACAATGGAAGCAGAAACCCTGGGTGGAAAAGTCAATGATACAGTATCACAGTTTTTTTTCAGCAAGTATGAAGCGGAGACCGTCAATCGAAATGTAAGGCTGTTCAATGGTTACCTGGAGCAATGGGTGAATGAAGTGCGCAGGGACGAGAAGATCCCGATTTATTTTGTGGACGTCACAGAAGAGTTTGGTGACCATGGCGCATATGCTCCGGAAGCCTGTGTGAATGGAATCTTTTTCCTGGCAAGGGACGGGGAACTGGATGAGTTCGCAGCGGTCAGTTCAGGATCCTTCCATCCCAATGCCAACGGCAGAAAAAAATATGCGGGTGCGGTGCAGAAATATATCGACAATGAAATCGAACTGAAGCAGATCACCGGAAAGGTTCGTGTCGTGGATGGCAATCTGAACGTGATTCCAGCCTCAAAGGGATACACGGTGGAGCTTACATCGGAATCGGATCCTTCCTGGCATTACACGCTGAAAACTGAAGCGGACGGTACGTTCAAATCAGAAGAAAACAAGGGCAAGGACAGAGGGCTGACTTCCGGAGAGTATTCCATTCGTGTGCTCGATGAAAAGAATCGCGAGTGTGGGCTGCTTGGAAACAGCGGCAAGCCGGTCATTCAGCTGATGTATCACACATCAAAAGACCTGGACATCCTCGTATCTCCGGGAAAGCAGAAGGTCAGTGGCAATCTGACGATTCGAACAGCAAAAAACAAAGCAGTTGAAGCAGATTTTTCAGATGATCCGCTTATGCTGTCTTTTACGGATCGGTTTGGACGAAAAGTAGTATGTCCTGCCGAAGATCAGACACCCATCACTTCGATCGGAAGCCGAGGGGTTCAGTATCAGGTGGAACTGTTCCCCGGAGATTATACGGTGAAAGCCTATGGGGGAAAAAGCGGGCTGCAATACGCCTTCTCTGTGAGTGGAAATGCGTCGGATGAAAATGTGAGCGTGCCCATTGGACAGGATGTCAGGAACAAGAATCTGACATTGCTGGGAAACAGTCAGACCTATGTCGGCAAGTGGGTGGATGAAGTAAAGTATGAAAGTGTTTTTGCTATCTCAAGCACGACAAGAATGATCCTTGATCTTGGGAAAATGATGGACGCCAGTCTGACCATGGAAGCGGAAGCAGATATCAACATGTACGGCTGGGGCCAATCCGGTTATCCTACCAGTGATCAAAATTCAGAAACATACAAGGGGACATGGCAGGAGCTGGATGACGGGATCGTTTTCTACCTCAATGGCGATAAGAACGGACCCATCTACTTTGATCTTGTTGAACGGAATACCCTGAAGATGAATCTGAACAAACTGGAGGCTTTGGCTTCCTCTTCCAGTCAGGAAGGATTGATGATGGTGGCGGTGCTGGAGGTGTTCAAGCTTGCCATGTCCATGGATGTCGGCAATCTGTTTGGCATGAGCTTTGGAACCAGCATGAATGACATGATGGGCGTAGGAAGCACGGACGATCTGTTATATTTTACAAAACAGAAGTAAGGCGGGAAGAGAAATGAACAGATTCAGGATATCATGGAGCATAATGATCATCGTTCTGATTTCGATGCTGCTCACGGGCTGCAGCGCAAAGACAGATCAACAGCCTTTGGCAGAGAAAACCGCAGACAGCATGCAAACAGCGGAACAGAGCCTGACAGCACTGATCACAGCAGCCGAACCGGCCGCCACTTCTGCGCCAGCGGCCACGGAAGAACCCGGCGCAACAGAAGCACCGAAATATAAAGAAACCGGTCTGAAAAGTGATGATTACCTCTACAATATCCTCATGGATGATACTGCGGAAATCTCAAGGTATTACGGGAAAGCATCCGAGGTGGTCGTCCCACAGGAACTGGATGGGGTCAAGGTCACCGTGATTGGCGCAGAAGCCTTCAGGAAAAACATGTCGATCAAGAGCCTGGTACTGCCTGAGGGCCTGCATACGATCGAGGAAAAAGCGTTCTGGCACTGTGAATACCTGAAAACAGTTGCCTTCCCTGCCTCTCTCAGAACAATAGGCCCTGCAGCGTTCTATTACTGTGATAACTTATCGGAAGCACCGCTGCCTGCCAGCCTGGAAGAGCTGGGCGAATGGGCATTTGCTGATTGCATACTGCTTTCGGTCACCATTCCGGAAAAGCTGACTGTCATCAGCGAGGGGGCATTCCGCAATGGCCTGCATGTATTCGGCAATCCGCAGGTCACTTTCCTTGGCGCGGTAACAAGCATAGGGGCAGAAGCATTTTCAGACGACGGCATTCGGACCGTTGAACTTCCGGAAAGCCTGAAGGAACTTGGGAAAGACGCATTCAGTTCAAACTACCTTGAGTCCATCAGGGTGCCGCAGGGGGGTCGGGAAATACCTGAGAATTGTTTCTCGGATAACGAGCATCTCGCCGAAGTTGTTCTTCCGGAAAAGCTTACCTCAATCGGAAAAAATGCTTTCTGGAACTGTCAGGATCTTGAAAGCATCGTTTTCCCTGCAACCCTGTCCCATATTGGTGAGGGAGCATTCGGGCAATGCGGACTGAAATCAATTGATCTCCCCGACGGCATGACACGTGTTGAGGATGGTACGTTTGAGTTGTGCCCCAGTGAATCGATTCGTCTGCCTGACACATTGACTTCGATTGGTGCAAAAGCGTTCAGAGGAAGCATGATTGATGCTCTGACCATCCCGGAAAGTGTGCAGTCGATCGGCGAATCGGCTTTTCAAGGGGCGTACATGCTGACGACAGCCGTTTTGCCAGGCAGCTGGACGATGATTCCTCCAGCGTTATTCTCAAATTGCTCAATGCTCACAGAATGCCCGATTCCGACAGGCGTGACCGAAATTGGCAATGCTGCTTTTTCTGGCACGGGTCTGAAAACACTCGAACTTCCGGAAGGATTGACATCGATCGGGGCCAGCGCGTTCCGGGAAACAGCGATTGAAGAGGTGACGATCCCGGATCAGGTAACAGCAATCGGAAATGGCGCTTTTGCTGACTGCAGGCAGCTGAAGACAATCAAACTTCCGAGCGGACTGGAATCCATCAATAACGGATTGTTGTCGGGCTGCAAAGAATTAAGCAGCATCAGCATTCCTGATGGTGTCACGCTGATTGACAGTTATGCCTTCTTCAATACATCGCTCAAGGCGGTCACGATTCCTTCATCTGTCACCACAATTGGAGAAAACGCTTTTACACAATGCTATCAGCTGGAGACTGTTGAGTTCGGTACAGGTCTGGAGACAATCAAAAAGAATGCATTTCGAAGCTGCAGAGGACTCCTGTCTGCTGTATTCCCCGAGGGAATCAAAAAACTGGATAAAAGTATATTTGATGATTGCAGGAAACTCCAGACAGTCCATTTGCCCGAATCTCTGGTATCCATTGGCAGCAGTGTTTTACCCAAAAGCGCTGAACTGATTGTTGTAAAAGGCAGCTATGCCGAAGAATTTGCACAGAAGTCCGGTTACAATTACCGTTATCGTGACGGAACCAGCCCGCAGGCGGAAAAATGAAAAAAATGCCTGCGCATGCTGACCATCCATGATCTGTTCGATTCCGGTATCAGTAATTGTGCATGGTGACAGGATGGATTTCTGATATGAAGAGGTGGAGATATGATCTCGATTATTCTGGCATGTTTGGGGATTTCTGTTTACCTGTATCCTTTGTTTCATTTAGGGAACGGGGAAGCGCTGATCACTTTCCTGACAGGCCACACGATCAGTGCCGTCAGTGACAGCGGGTATGGGCTCGGATTGGTGCTGACCATCATTGCGTTTTGGAAGGGCCTGGATGATTATCTGATCGACTGGAGCGATTTCGAGTCCGCTGCACTCAATCTTTCGCTGAGTGCAGGCGGAGTGTTGAGCATTGTGCTTGGCCTTTTTCGGCTTGTTCCCTGGCTTTTCTCCTTACCGCTTTTGAAGTCTATCCGATATATTGCATGGTTCATTGTTCCGGTTGGCATCATTGCATTTTTCCTGATCAGAAAAGACTATGCTGTATTTCCTACCTTGCTGCAGGTGCGGCGCAGACGTCGGCTTGACAGGGTCCCATCGGGATCAACGAATCCAAAAAACCGGAAGCAGTCCGGAAAATCATCGGCGAAGGAGAAGAAAACGGACGGCAGAAAACATACATTGTTTTACGACCCGGTGTACAGAACAAACGGGTGGCTCTGGTGTATTCTGATTCTTTCCTGCGCCTATCTGGTTTTCCATTTTTACAGTCATCTGAACGAGGGACACAATTTTATGGTCTGGGCCACGGAAGCCGTTACAAGGGTTAAGCCGTTCAGTCTGGAGAATATCCCGTCATGGTCCGTCTTGTGTAAATGTCTTCTCGGACTGTTTGTCCTGTCTTCGATCATGTGTATTTATGTGGTTGTCGATTCAAAAGACTGCAACATCAAGACGGTTCTGCTGTATGCTGCCGTCTGGCTGCTGGCAACACTTTTCACGCGGGTCCTGCTGTATGCCAGATATCTCATTCCATTTGTCTCGACCTTTATTGAAATCGTGATGGGCGTTGCTCTGCTGCTCATTCTCTGGATTCCGATCGGCGTTCCGGTGGTTTGTGCTGTCTCATGGGTCAGTGAGAAGCTGGGAATCCCTATTCCCGGATTCAGCAGTCTGATCAACGGTATTTCCGTCAGCATCCCATCTGAGAAATTTGGAAACGGCTATGAATCAGGAGATGTGTCAGACCTTCCCCAGTTTATTACTGACTCGAACGGCCACAGATGGTCCAGGATCGGTTCAGGAAGGGACTGGGCAAGATATGAACATGATGAAATGCTGGAAGGCGGGACCGGAGAGACCATCATCATTCGCAGCTCATCCATTACAGGTTCCAGCGCGATGACAGATAAAGGTTATTTTCACTGGTAAACCGAATACAAACGGAGATTCCGTGATGCACGCATGAAGACCAAAACTGCTGATGCAAACGAAAACGCATCAGCAGTTTTCTGCTTTTTCCGGGACACGCGGCAGAAGATTGCCGGAACACGCACCATCCGTTGACAGGCAGGCTCCGGATCAGGCAGGACACCGAAATGCTTTGGCAAAGATGACGGACGACATGTTTTTGTTTATGCATTCAGAGTCTGCACATGGGTCAAGCAGATCCCTGATGAATCGATCCATAGCATTCATTAAGGCGAGCATGCGCAAGCGTGGACTCCATGATCAACAGGTTTCGGATCAATGATCTGCAGAGCAGCTGTCTGTGTGTAAAATCACAGGCGGCTTTTTTGTACTTAGAAAATTACAAATGCCGGAAGTTGCTGTGATATAAGCATATATGTTGATTGTGACATGTACAGTTCTGTCTGTGTACAGGGTTCTCAGATGGGTGACAAAAAGAAGCATATTCACTGCTTTTGCATGAGCAGAGCATAGCGGGAAAAGCCTTCAGGGACAGGAATGCAGCCATCAAAGCAGAAAAGGAAAAAGCTTTATGTGAAGCGGGGTCATGCAAATGATCGGTAGCGACAAACAGGAAGTTTTGAAAAAAAGAGAGCAGACTCAAAGGGATGCATCTCACAGAGAAGCAGCATCCCACCAGCAGCTGGAGGCGACAGACAGAGGGAGCCATCCGGACTTTTTCTATTCTGTTCTCCTGCCGGAATGGAGTGTGGAAGAAAGGAACCTTTCGAATCCGAGAAAGGTCTATGATTACACATGGCAGGCGATTTCGGGGCTGATTGATATTGTGGAGTCACTTCCGTTTGAAGAAGCAGATTCGGACACCATTTTTCATTATCTGTCCGAACAGATGGAAAACATCTCATTTGCAGACTATTTGAAAAGATATATCTACGAAAAAACGAAGCCTGCGATGCCCTTTGAGGAAGTCACAGATGCATACTACGTTTCACTGATTCGTGACAGCTTTGATCAACATCATGCTCCGCATTCTTTCACTCCGGTCCGGTCCAGATGGAGCACGATTATTCAAAGATGGCTGACCAGGATGGCTGACCAGTCGAACCGTGGAACGTGAAACTGTTTTTCTGCTTGAATTTGGACTGGGTATGACGGATGCAGAAGTTTCTGTGTTTCTTATGAAAGTTCTGAAGGAACATGACTTTGATTTCAGTGAGCCGAAGGTAACTGTCTACTGGCATTGCTTTCATCATGGCCTCCGAAATGCAGACGCTGTCAGACTGCTGGGAGGAGAATACAGGGAGGGGAAGGATAATCCGTGTGAAGCGGAAACACAGAAAGCAGCTGACAGGAGTGATGAATGTACTTTTTGGAGATCTGTGCAAAGTCAGCTGCGTGTGTATCTGAGCAATCCGGAAATGCTGCAGGATTATCTGAGATACCTTGCAAATGCGCAGAGCACGCTTGAACATGACGTATTCACAGAGTTTCGGAATGTTTTTCTGCGGGCAGCAGACGCAACGCGGATCGTCATGAAAGAGTCCAGGAACGAAGAGAAAAAACATGCAAAAGATGAAACAACAGGTGCCTTTGACATAGAAAGCGTTCTATACAGTGGGGTGCCACGAACCAGAGACAGGAACTTACTCCCCATGGACAGATCTGCGCTGGTCGAGTGCTTTGGGAAAAAACGTCTCGGGCGTCAGAGACTTGGGCGGCTGCTGCATGGGACAATTCCACCTGAACGATTTGATCTTCTGACACTGCTTTTTCTGGATTACACGATCAGAGAGCCGGCGTCAACGCCTGACGGCCGCAGACAAAGACTGTAGCTGTTCATACTTGAAGCAAATGAGATACTGAAGCGCTGTCATATGTGGGTGCTCTATCCGGTTAATCCGTATGAAAGCTTTCTTCTTATGTGTCTTCTGACGGAGGATCCTCTTTGTACATATAACGATGTATGGGAGAATTCTTATGGCAGGTAGCGCGTTGTGGCCGGGGATGACAGTCCACGAAGAACTGGGCATCGGATCATCCGGAAAAGTATTTCGCGTATGTGTCAATGGGAACACCTATGCGATGAAGCAGATCCGGATCCCGCCGGAAGACATGGAACAAGACAGACTGATTCGGATTTTGGGAAGTCGTGAAGCAGCAGATGCATTCTGCAAGGAAGCGAAGGAAACGCTTCTCCATGAGATGCGCATACTGTGGAAGTTTAGGAATGATCCGCATATAGTGTCTGTAAAGGACTACCGTATTGTGGAACTTCATCCGGGATATGAGCTGGACTTGCTGATGGAATGTCTGACGCCGTTTCCTGAATATGTGCGGACGCATCTCATGGGAGAAGAAGAGGTCATCGAACTTGGAACAGATCTGTGCAGTGCGCTTGAAACCTGTGAAAAAGCGGGCGTGATTCATCTCGACCTGAAGACGGACAATATCCTTGTTACCAGAAGTGGAACATTCAAAGTGTGTGATTTTGGCATAGCGGGAAAGCTTGAAGAGCTTTTGCCCACTGCGCCTGTGAAAGGGTCATTCTCCTTTATGGCACCGGAAGTCTACCGAGGGAAAAAATATGATCAGCGTGCAGACATCTATTCCCTGGGGTTGATTCTCTATCGGACCATGAACCAGGGACAGGAACCCTTTCTGGCTTTCGGGGAACCTTGTTACAGTTCCCGGGAAAAAGAAATGGCGCTGAACCGGAGAATGAATGGGAAAGTACTTCCAAAGCCGAGGGCGGCTTCCGAAGCACTGGCGAACATCATACTGAAGGCCTGCGCCTTTGATCCGGAAGACAGGTATTCCAGCGCTTCATCTTTCAAAGAGGCATTGCTCGGATTACGAAAAGATAAAGAAAGGCCCCCGGAGAAGCGAGGGTAGAGAAGGAGGAGCGTAATACAGCGGTTCCGCATTTCCTGTGTGTCGTTGAAATTGCATTTTCTCCGGAGTATGTGGTATAAACTGTCTTTTTAACTTTGAAGAAAGACAAACACCCTCTATTCCTTGAAAAATAAAGGGGGAGGGTGTTTTGAATTGGATCATTTATGTAGGGATAAGCATGCTCTTTCTTACGTATATTTCCATGATTCCGGTATGAACATGAGAAGGATAATCAGGGAAAGAAGAACTGCTATTTTGCAATCGGATACCAAAAGCTTACAGTCATTTTAGTGTTCGCCTTGAATAATATGAAACAGGTATGCCGCTCTGAACAGCAGGGGTGGCATTTTATGCATGCAAACGTATAACGCCTATGATGGTGGTCAAATGAAACCTGCACGAGTTATAAACATACCAATGATGCTCTATATTCGATATTACTCAGTCGAGCAGGTGTATTTCCGGTGCGTATGCAGATCGCTGTATGATTGGAATCAATGTTGTTGCAAAACAAAATCACATGACTATCTCAGTAAAAGTTGGTAGAACCATATGATGAGAGGCAAAAACTCACTATGGTTTTGTATCTAATGATCTATATGTTTTATCAAAAAGCCTTATCCAATACAATGCAATGTTTCGGTTAAAACAACTGGTCACTTTTCATTAATGGAATGACGTGCTATAATCTGTTTGATTAAGCAGATTTCCAAATATATCCTGGCGACTAATCTGCCAACTTCGGAAAATGCCATTTATGCGCGAAGGCATACAGTGAAGTGACACGCATTTCCTGCATATACTTGTAATTGTAACTGCTCAGAATAAAAGATTGTAATGCGAGAGATCAGATAGTGAGTCTGTTTATTGCGCTAGTAGCATGTAACAGCTAAATGTTGATTACCGGGTACAGCGTTTGAGCTTGACCCGGGCATCAGTCGCAGTAAATTGCCAGTTGACACCCTTCTGCTTCTTGTTTTGATCAGTACACCACGGTTGAAGCAGATTCCTAAGCGTTCCCAGATCAGGAATACGATTCTTTCCGATACACTGGCGGGTACGCGCAGAAAGCTCAATCTCCGCAATGTCCAGCCAGCTACCATGTTTGGGGGTGTAGTGAATCTCCAGCCTGCTTACCAGGCGAAATGCTTTATCCGGCGGAAACGTCAGGTACAGGGATGCCATGTTGTGGGTGCTTAGGTTGTCCAGCACCTATACTGCCTTCGTTGCGTTGGGTACTGCTCATCCAGAAGCCACTTGATTTTTTGGCCCAATCCTCACGTGTCCTGTGTTCCTGTGCATCAGCGAAGCGCCAGCCATTGAGCGGTTCAGTTTAAAGATGCAGGCAGTTCCGCTCCGAATGTACTCATGATCTTCGTACTCGATCCGCCTATCCGTGGATCGAAAGCTTTTCCTGGCATTGGCGAAAAGCTGTACAGGCTTCTCATCCATGCAAACCACCGGGAAATTATCATCGTAAGGGCGCGCGTAGACCGATAGAACATCTTCCATTGCAGCCACGAACGTTGCATTCTGGTCAGGAGGGATGCACCAGCACTTTTCAGGTGAGGCTTAAGTTCGTTTTTTTTTTTAGGATGCGGGACACCGTCATGTGGGACAGGGATTCAGCATAATTGAGTTCAACGCACTTGTCTGCCAGAAGATGAAGAGTCCACTTCTCATACCCTTCCGGCGGATCGCCACATGCAAGCGCGATGATATGGGCCTCTACATCACCTGTAAACTTTGGCGGTATTGGAGGGGGTTCCCGTTTTTTTCTGGCAATTATCGCCCCCAATCCATTGTTCACATAGGACGTCCTTACGTTCTGAACAGTAGTGGGTGTTGTATGGTAAGTCTCTGCGATCTCCGCAACAGTCATATGCTTCTTTTTATTCCGGTCTGAAGCAAGAAGAATGTTGGCGCGGAGAATGGCCTTCGCTGATGACTTCCCTTTGGAAACCACTTCCTGCAGGGTCTTGCGGTCTGCATCGCTGAGCTCGATGATGAACTTCACTGACGGCATTAGATATACCCCATTCCATATGTGGAGTGCATCATATCATGGACCAAGATCTTATACAAGTTTTAGATGCTACAAACTTCTAGGAGGGACTGCTTATATGGAATATTCTACCGAAAGCCTCTTGTTTTTATCAGATTACGCAAATAGCAAAGCCATTCCGAAGAACCTTGCTCTTAGCGCTGAAGCGAAAGAGTTTTGCCGTCAGTCTGACCAGTTCGTGAATGAAGCAAAGCTAGACCCAGAAAATGATGACGTAGAGGCACAGGCCGGTGTAACGAATTTTATGATTCTGGCGTCAAATGTTCAGCACTATAGGGAAGCACATCAGACAGGAGAGATGGAATTATCTATTGTGGAATATAAATCTTCAGATGCTGAATCTTTATTGGAAAATCGATATCACTTCAGCAAAAGAGAATCAATGATTCGTCTGATATCCAATGTAACCAGAAGAAGAGAATTCAAGTGGATCTATCGGATTATTCTTAGCGTGCTTATATTGGCACTATTGGGATTTATCATATCATTTATAGCATTGTACGTTTCGGTGTCTGTTTTACACTGCTGAAATTGGATGCATTGTCTCTTCCAATCAATGTCGGTAAGTTTCAGGGAGACAATATCACATCCGCGAATTCCCATATCAACGCCG
>Ga0129307_1001729_pt1 | contig 21208 bp, 16 predicted proteins | sample P1105metagenome_FD_94437 | JGI IMG/M metagenome (GOLD analysis project Ga0129307, IMG submission 94437) | Capybara group fecal microbial communities from Wisconsin, USA - P1105 metagenome | ecosystem: Host-associated > Mammals > Digestive system > Large intestine > Fecal | place: USA: Wisconsin... | reverse complement strand
TTGTGATTGATTAAATTAAATAATTGATTAATAATTATAATGGTTTGTTAGCATACTATTATTTTAATCAATCAATTTGTTTATCATTTTGATGTAGTAATAATATTATTAAAATTAATTTATTGTTATCTACATCAACTTATTCTTTTTCAAAAGAATTCAAGAAAGGAACTAAGTATGTGAGTTCAATTGGATTGTATGATTCCTTACGTGTTTGGTTGTCATATACTACATCACATATTTCAAAACTTAAATTGACTTCTTCATTTTCTTCTTTTCCAAAGCAGACCCAAGTATTTAGTTCTACAAAGTAGTTTATTTGTGGGACTAATAGTTCGTCTTCTCCTTGGAATGTCATTTTATTGTTTAATTCGTTGAACTCTTTTACAGTTGTTTTTAGAGTTGATTTTGCATAAATTGGATCTATTTTTGTGTAATTGTTTTCATTCAGCCATAATACGAATTGGAATGTTATGTCGTCTAGTTCTAGTATTTCTTTAGTTTCTAAGTTTTTAGCTATTGCTACTTGCATGTTATCACTTAAAATATCTTTAAGATTTTTATTTAATTGATTCTAATCTCTTAAAAAAAGTTTTTTATAACTTAATTCAAAAAACATTTTAAAAAGAAATTTAAAAATATAATAATTATTTTTTTATATAAAAAGAATTTTCTATTAAATCAATTTCCTCTTTATTTAAAGAATATAAATCATATATTAATAAATCAATTTCTTGCTCTAATTTTTCTATATGATCTTTATCATTTGACATTAATATTTCATTTACTAAATCAATGAATGGTTCTTGCTCTTTCAAAGAAATATTTTTGATTGGTAATTTTTTTAATTCATCAGGATATATATAATTTTTTAATCTATGAGTCCTAATTGAATTAAGATAATTATATGCCATTTTTGAATTCATAATGGATAATATATATTTTAAGTCAAATTTTTTTGAATTTTCATATAATTGATTGAGTAATTTATTCTTTTGATTTTTATTTAGATTCAATTCTTTCAATTTTTTAGTTACTGTCTTATCTATACTTCTATTTGAAACTTTTTTTAGAGAATTCCATGGAACAACAACAGAACAACTATGATTACAAATTAATCCACTATCATCAAATATTGCACCTGAAGTTGTGCCCCTAATAATTTTAGGAGGAACATACAATTCTGGGAAAGTAGGAGTATAAATTTGTGATGGGACCCTATTAGTACCCCATTCCAAATATAAAATTTTATTATTTTGGTACCTATTTAAATATTTACCTTCAGTATAACTTTTACAAAAAATATTATCTTTTGTCTCTGAAAGAACATCATCCTTACCAAATTTTTCATTATCTGGAACTTTTGAACTTGAATTAGGTCTTAAACCATAACTTATATAACATAAATCAGTTAATAAAATAGTATTATCAAATTTTTCTTCATAATTCACATTATTATCAAAACGAAATATATTATTTGGAATTCTTTCAGGACTTAACTTAACTTTATTTTCAAATGTATTTTCATGCAAAATTCTCTCGGTGGGCTTATTTTTATGTTCATTACCTGCAAATATAATTACATTTTCCACTTCAGCTTCTTCAAATAATTTAACGTTTTTAAATAAATCTATTTTTTCCAAACTATGATTATTAATAATATACTCATGCGATTTTTTAGCAGATTTCGCAGTATTATAAGAATTTGAAACAATAAAAGACATATGTCCTTTCTCATTTAATAATTGAATTCCTTTTTCAATAAAAGCAATGAATAAATCCCATTTTTCATATAATGTTTCATAATTTCCGGAATTTAAAATTTTCTGTCTTTCTTCTTTAAAATCTTCGTCTTGATTATCTGATTTAACATATGGAGGATTACCTATTGCAATATCAAATCCTTTATTTTCTCCGTCAAATATTTCAGAAAATTCTAATTCCCAAATAAAGAAAGGTTTTGATGGGCTAAATTGATATCTTATAAGTTCCTCTATATCATACTTGCCTGCTTCCCTATAAGATTCTTTAATAAATTCCCATTTAATATCATTAATACGTTTCTTTAATTTTCTTTTTTCATTAGGATTATTTTCATTAAAATACAAAGGTTTAATCTTTTCAATTGTTCTAAATGCTTTTTCAGAACCTTTCATAGTTAAAGTTGTCTGAGCATTCATATTTGTAATTAAATTTCTATCAAATAATTTTACTCCATTAAAAGTATCTAAGAGAGAATCTCCACACATAATATGATTATCTAAATTTGGTAATGGCCTAATATTTTCTATATCCTCTTCATCAACAATTAAGGATAACCAAAATCTTAATTTAGTAATATCAACTGCTGAATTACTTAAATCGACACCATACAAAGAATTTTCGATAGTTTCTCTTTTTAAATCATATAAATTACTTTCAAAACCTTGCAAAGCATTTAAGACTTCTCTTGCATGGACTATTTCAGTCATCATACCTACTGGAAAAGCCCCCGAACCCACTGCAGGGTCAACAACTTTAACATTTATTAATAATTCTTCAATTAAACCAACATTTTCTTGAATAGATTTTGTAATATATTTATCAAATTTAGTAAATGATTTTCCATTATATTTATTAGCCTCCTCTTGGGATTTAATAATAGAATCTAATGCTAAATGACCTTTTTCAATGAATAGTGTAATATCCTCAATAGGAATATTCTCAGTATTATCATTTAAATAATAAATTAAAGTTTGTTGGCACATATAATGTACTATATGTCTAGGAGTATAAAATGCACCCTTTGATTTTCTGTCATCCACTTCTAATAAATTCTCAAATACTTTACCAAGCATTTCAGGATCAACAGCCACTTCTTTATCGAGAGGTTCATCTTCTTTAACTGTAAAATTAAATTTATCAAATACAGCAAATACTTTAGCAAAAATTGCATCAGGAATTACTAAATCTGTATGTTGCCAATCATAATTATTAATATTTTCGAATAAACCTCCATTAAGGAAAGGTATTTTACAATTGAATTTACTGTAATGAAAATCACTAACTCCTTCGGATAATCCTTGGTAGAATAAAGGCTCGATTACATCATCAAAAAACTTATTTTTTTCATAAGGAATATACTCTCCATCAAATAATCTTCTCATAAAATTTTTTGGTCCGTCACCCCATTGCCCATCTTTTGGAACACCCAGCCAACCTTTCTTTTGAACAAAATATAAAAATACAATTTGACCTAGAAGCCTTTTGGCAAAATCTGTGACTTTAATATTTTTACTGTTAAATTCTTGTGCTACAGTAATATCATTATCAATGATCAGATTAATTGCATCTGTTAATTCATGAAAAAGATTTCTATACTCCTTAAAAAATTCTTTAGTAACATTCTCAATATTAAATGCAACTTCAATATCTCTTACTAATATTTTACCCTTAGCTAATAAATCAAAGAATTGTTTTTTACAAGTATAATTTGGCTCATTTGGTCCTACTAAAAAAGAATGTCTTTTTGCGGGAGCTAATTTTTCCTCAATATTTCCTTTTTCATCCAATTCATATTCCAAATTTGCAAATGAAAATCTCCAATCAGGTGATCCAGGTTCATAAAAAGCAGCTAAAGCACAATCATTAGAACTATTACGCAAAACATGAGCTATAACATTTCTTTGCATTGTACGAGCACGGCTGATAGATGAAGATTTTTTTAATTCGATAATATAAAAACCTATCCGTTCATGTTCTATATCTTTGAAATATCCGCAGTCATGAACAGATTGTATATAATCATTAAAACCTTTACCAATGTAATTAGTGATATTTTTCTTTTTATTTATTGATTTTCCAGATAATTCAGATAGGAAATTTCTGAATTTCACATCATCAAATTCACTTTCAAAAGTATCCTTAACTAATTGAGCATTTAATCCAACCATCACAAACCATCCTATTTAATAAAATATTCAGATAAAATTATCTCTTTAAAATCATCATTTTGGGAATTATCTTGAACAGATTCAGTATTCAATAGCTCTTTACTAATATTATCTCTCAAAACACTTCTAATAATTAGAGGATTAGATTTTTCTTCCGGTTTCAAACCTTCTAATTGATAATAAATCTTTTTGTATGTACTTTTAGATAAAGAGCCTTCTTCCACTAATTCACGAACTTTATATAAAAATTTCCTATCAAAACTAGTTAATTGACTTTTAAATTTCAAACAAAAACGAATATTTGTCAAAATTTTACTTTCATATCTATTTAATTTTCCTATATCATCACCATTAAGCAATTCTTCAAAAGATTGAAGATTCTTATGTAAATATTCATAATAATATTCATCAGGTTGAATTGCCTTCTCTTTTTTATCAGCTTTAATATATTTAATAGCTTCAATGAAATCTATTTGAGTAGTTTCACTACCATTTGTCTTAAACAATTTCTTAAACTTACCAGATTTCATTAATGTAATTAATGAAGTTTCATCCTCTGATTTTCTAGCAACTCTTGCTTTTTTAGGAAGCTCTTCTATCTTTTTAAATAACTCTATGTCATTATCCCTAATATTTCTTAATAAAGATAAATAAGGGAGTTCATTATCAACAAAAACATCATCATCTTCCAAATCTACAGAATTTAATTTATCAAATAAATCATAAGATCTTATAGGTTCATCAGTTAATAACTGAGAATCATTTCCTAATAATTCAATAAATGAAGCTATTTTATTTTTCGCGGATGTTTCAAGGAATATCTCATTTTCAATAGGTTCAGTAGGGAAGAAATTATAAATATGAATATTTTTAAATTTAGTTCCTAATCTTTGTACACGCCCTACTCTTTGCATCATCTTGGTAGGATTCCATGGAATATCATAATTCATTACAATATTAGCCCTATGCAAGTTTACACCATGAGACAGAACATCAGTAGTTATGAGAATATCATAATCATCTATTTGATTTTCTATATCGTAATTTGCATCAAAGTTTTTTCTAACATCTTCTAAGACACCAGGACTAGATTTACCCGTAATTATTAAAACCCTATCAGTTACATTTTCTTTTACAATTTTTTCAATACTTTCAGCAGTGTCTATAAACTCTGTAAATATAATGATCTTTTTACCTTTTAATTCAGTGTTTAATAAGTTGATAAATACTTGTTGTTTTGGATAATCTTCTACAGATTCCCACATTTTAGCTATTTTCTTAAATAAGATTAAATCCTCATTCAGATCTTCTTCAAAAATAGGGTTAAATTCATCAGCAGAATATTCATTTGCTTTATCTTCATCGATTAACCTTTGGATTGCATCAATATCATCATTAGCAATTAACTCATATATTTTTCTATTGTAATCTCTACTTGTGAAAAATTTACCATTATTTATTAGGTTATTCAATACAGTTTCATGAACTCTTATAGAATTAGCCACTGACTTTTTAAATGAACTAACACTACTTTCCAAACGTTTAACTAGCAATATTTTTATGAAGTTAGCCATCATAATTTGAGCATTTTGATACCTTGAATCTGGTTTTTTAAAGTATTTTTCAGATAAGGGACTGTATTTAGCATAATTTAATTCTTGTGTAATTATTCTTAATGTTTCATCAAAAATAATGTTAATATATTCATCAAATTCATAATATATTTTATGTGGAGGTTGTACATTAGGAAATTCCATATTGTTCTTCTTTAAATCTTCATTATAATTTTCCATAATACTTAATCGAGTTCTCCTAACCATCAGATATCTTAAAACATTTTCTCTAATGTCTTTTGCCACATCTTGATTTATTTGAATATATTCATTAGGATTTTCTTTCTTATCATATTGACTAATTTTTTTTAGAAGTCCTTTAAAGTAGTTTTCTAAATCCCTAACTTTTGGATTTGGTAAAGTTGATCTGTGAGACTTTTGGAATAATTTAATTTGGCTTAATAAATCACTTATTGAATTGTTAAATGGGGTGGCGGATATTAGAATAACACGTTTTCCTTGACATATTTGGGATAATAACTCATATCCTTGTGTATCTTCGTTTCTAAATTCATGAGACTCATCAATTATAACATTCTGATATTGTTCTGGAGAATAATTTTCAAGTATTTTATCTAGCTTACCTCTTGATTCTATTATGTATTTTACTTCAAATTCGTTTAATACTCTTCTCCAGCCTCCAGGATTGTGTTCATCTACTAATCTCGGAGGAGCAATTACAAGGGTTGTTCCAGGTAGTTCTTTTGCAAGTAATGAGCCCATATATGTTTTACCTAGACCTACTACATCAGATAAGAATACTCCATTATGTTCTTCAACGATTTCTTTTGCTTTAATTACTGCATCCCTTTGATATGCGAGATATTTAAAATCTTTAGGGAAATATCCTGATTCAAGTTCTTTTTTATCATTATTGATTTGTTCATATAACCATTCATAGATGAATTTTAAGTATAATTCATAAGGGGTGATTGTATCATTGATCCATGTTTTTTCAGGCAATGTTTTAACATAATCTTCAGTTACTGGTATAGAGTTTTCCCATAATTCATTAAATTTGTTTTTTGCGTATTCATAATCTTCTGGTCTGCTAAGCTCCACATTAAATTCAAGATTATATGTTAAACCTGGTTGGGTTAGGTTACTTGAACCTGTGATTACTCTGCCATCATCAATTGAACCATCTGGAAATGACATCACATAGAGTTTAGAGTGTGTTTTTCGTTCTTTATAAGCGCGGATTTCTAATTTGTCATCTTGTAACCATTTTACAAATTTTTTAGCTCCTCTTTCCACATCTGAAGTATCTTTTGAACGTTCCATCTCTTTGATGATGTTTTCATTTATTTTCTTTTTAACATCCGCAGAAGATATAACTTCATCATGAGAGGCATTTATTAATTCAAAAGTATTAGTGTCCGTTCCCATGCCAATTAGAATACGAATTTTTTCTACATTTTCAAGACTATTCTCTAATTTATAGAATCCACTTACATAGAAATAACCAACTAAACAATCAAAAAATTGACTTACATTTAATATTTCATTAAATCTTTCATGAAGTTTATTTCCTTCTTCATTGGTAATAAAACTAGTTTTAACCATAAAAAAACCCCTTATTATTAAAAAAATATGAAATTTTTAAAAATATTATATATTAGTTTATATCTAATAAATAAAATAATTATTGATTTGAATATTAAAAAAAGAGAAAATTATGATTTAAATAAAAAGTCTTTTATCAAATTAATCATGTTTTCTCAAATAAAACAACCCTTTTTTTAAAAAAATTAAAGTATTTTTAGAGATTAAAACTAATATTAATAAAAATACGAAAATTAACCCTCAAATAAAGTAGTTTGACGTGAATATGAAATAGAATCTTTTTTTAAAAAAATATCTGGTTTTTCATTAGTGCATAATTTTTCAACTTTATTTGTGTAATTAAATAGAGTATTATAATAATTGATTCCTCCGCATTCACATTCTCCTATATTAAAGTTAGTAACACATTTATTAATCACATCATCAATGAAAAATTCACAACCATTATCATGCTCCGAACAGACAATTAAATAAGAATTATTCATTTCATAAAAATTTAGATGACCATCACAATTAGGACATTTACAATCTGTTTCTTTAATTAATTGTTTATACTTCCAAAATTTTCTTATTATAGATTTAGAATCAATTATAAATGGATCAAATTTAGGGTCATGATTAAAAAATTCAATGTGTACAGATTTTTTAGAAGTTGGTAAATCTTTAAAAAATATGGATCCTCCATTAACAGTATCTTTTGAACATAAAAAGACTTTATTTTTAGTTCTTGTCAAACCAACATAAAATAATCTTCTTTCCTCATTATCTCTAAGATTTTCTCTTTGATCCTCCGAATCATTAAATGAAACAAAACACAATAGTTTTTCATCTGCAACAGTGCTTGGTATGGCCCCTTGATTTACATTCAAAATTATTACATTATCAGCTTGCATACCTTTAGATTCATGTAATGTATAACAAGTAGTTTTTTCAAACCCAAATAGTTCTTTAGCATTAATTTTATTTAGCTTTTTTTAATTTTATCCCTTTCTCTCTTATATCTTGATAAAATCATTACTGAACTATTAGGATAATTCTTAGAAATTTTTTCTAAAATAAAATATACCATAATACACTGATCTTCTTTAACCGAATAGTTCCAAAATTCCAATGGTTGATCAATACTTTTTTTAGAATATAACTCCGGTTTTTTAATTAAATTTTTGTCACGACTAATAAAATATCTGGAAATTCTTTTCAAATTTTCTGAATATCTATAAGACCTATTTAAAAATACCTCATATGCATTATGAAAATAATCTTTTTTAAAATTCGAAAAATATTTTACTTGACAACCATTAAAACCATAAATAGACTGCCAATCATCACCAACAACAACTAATTTAGCTCCAGACTTTCGTTTAAGTTCATCTAAAAAATTAAAACGAATATCTGATATATCTTGATACTCATCGACAAGAATATAGTCATAATTAATGTCCTTTAAAGTCTTTTCATCATTATCCCTTAGCAATTTAGTTGCTTTAATAATCATATCAGGAAAATCTACACAATTTTTACTTAATTTATCTTGATAAAAATCATAATATTTTGAAGCAATATCTAAAAAGAACTTTTCCCTATAACTTACTCCTTTAAAATCAGAAATCTTTTTATCCTTAAAATCATGTTCTTTAAATAATTTCACAAAATCAATGAAATATGTATCTAATTTATCCATATTTTTTAAAAAATTTTTATTTAAATAAGATTTTGCTTCATCATAGCTTAATTCTTTCTTTTTTAAAGGACCTACATAATTAGTCAATTCTTCACTTAAATTCTTTAATAAATTATTTATACCTTTAGATGAATCTAGAAAAATTACTTTCTTATTAAAATCTTCTTTAAATTTCCTTTTAGTTTCTAATTGGGCATACAACTCTTTAATTTCATCATCATTTAAATTATAAGGTTTATTATCCACATTCAATCTAATATATTCAATAAAAATATCATAGTCCTTCAAATAAAAATCAAATTGAAATAATGGATTATTATCACTATTTTCTTCCAAAAGTTTTTTATTTAAGAGTTCGTATTCAATACCATATGAAAATAAAAAATCAGCTATTCTCAAGTCATAAAATGATTTAGCTCTCTCACTTATATCATATGCATCCCTATACCTAAATGTTGCATAATCATAATCATAACTATTTTTATTTTTAATTTTTACATTATTCTTAAATATTTGCTCACGCTTAAAACCTAAATTAAAAATATAATGAAAATTTATTTTAAAGTAATCAAAAATTTCTATTTTCTTACGAATCTTTTCTATAAGGAACTCCTTAAATATTTCTTTTTCTGCAGAATAATCATTTTCATCATCATTATTTGAAAGAGTCTTTATAAAGAAATTCTTATTTCTAATAAGTTTTAAACCCAATTGATGAAAAGTAGATACTTGAACTTTGTTTATCTTAGCCGAGAAATTATTTTCATATATCTCATTTCTTAATTCTTGAGCACAATTCTTTGAAAAAGATAAACATAAAATCTTAGATGGTGGAACATTTTTTATTTCAACAAGATATTTTACTTTTGCAACTAATGTAGTTGTTTTGCCTGTCCCAGCACCAGCAATTATCTGAAGAACTTTATCTTCTCTTATGATTGCTTCTATTTGATCTTTATTGAATTTTAATTTTTCATTAAGATATAACTTACAGAAAAATAATTTAGTTTCCTTGTATTCCTCTTCTTCTACAACTAGATTTATCTTTTCTATTACTTCATTTAGTTCACACAATATCTGTAGAATATCTAAAATTTGTTTTCCATTAAAATTTTGAAAATTATCAAATAATGTGAAAAAAGTATCATTAATTTCTAAAAATTCTATTTCTAAGATAGGAAAAATAGATTTATTTTGAATTTCTTTTAAAACCTGCTCAATTTCTGATTTATCATAATATTCATTATCACTAAAACCCTTATTTAACATATGACCACTATTTAAAATGAATATAATTAGTATATTTTTTATAGTTAAAAAAAGTTTATAAAAATTTAAAAAAAGTAATAATCAATTAATGAAAATTTAAGTTTAAAATAAAAAAAGAAGAATTACATCAAGTAATCCTTAATAAAATTATTAAATTCAGTATTTTCTATAAAATCATAATGATTTATTATTCCAGCATCTTGATATCTTTTATAAAATGGTCTTAAATTAGATTCATATGATTTTATAGGCTCATCATCTTCTTCTGCCTGTGCATATTTATTACAGGAAAAAGGAATAAAACTGGAACATCTATAAGCATTTGTACGAGTTCTAAACCGATTTGGATTATGCCCCTCAGAAATGGATACAAGACGATAGACAATTTTAGATTTTTCTAAAAACTCTTTGATATCAATCCATTTGACAGAATCTTGATCTTGATTATTTTTATAATACTCTTCATATATTAAAGGAAGTGAAACAGTAACAGTTTCTAATGGTTTTACAGCCAATCCATTTAACATCTTATCAGAATATTTATTGATTATACTATCCATCCTTTTAACAATATCTCCAAAATCTTCATTATTTTGATATCTTTGTTGTAATACCTCTAAATCATCCTTTAATTCAATTAAAGTACATTTTCGGGTATTTTTACAAAGATAATCTCCTTTAAATTCAATTAAAAAGATATAAAAATCATCCCCATATGTTTTATACCAAATAGCATCGGTAGTTTTTGGGGTGAAAATAAACCTACCTTCCCTAAAACAATCACAGGATTTACAAATTTCATCTAAAGAATACATTTTAAATTGATTTCGTCCCTTGTCTGTAGGGAGAATAGTTTCTCCAAAAACATTTTCAGCAATAACATGAGATGGTAAGTAGTAGTTTTCATTATAATATTCTAAGAATTTAATAAATTGCTCAATCTCTTCATCGAAAGATAAATCATCAGGCATCAAATCACCCCTAAATATCTTCAGACTTTTTGCTATCTTTAAATATTAACTTTGATTTCACATCATCTAAAACGTCATAGGGTTCAGACAGATTTTCATAAACAGCACCCATATCTTTTGGATCTATCTTTACAAATTTATATCCTTCTTTAAAAATCCAAGATGTGTCTGTTTCCTTGACTAAATGGACTTTTCTCCTTTTAGGAGAACCAGATTCCTTTTCTTGAACAAAGTATTCTTCTTCTGTTAAATAAAAATTAGTTTCATCAAGTAAATCATAAAAGTCAGAATATAAACTTATCGCCTCAATAAACATAGGACTATGAGTATTGATATAAAGAGAAATATCTAATTCCAGAGCAATTAAAACAAGTATTTCTGCAAATTTTACTTGCCATTCAGGATGCAAATTAACTTCAGGTTCATCAATAATTAAAAAACTGCCAGGTATTAAAGAACGATTAGCAAGTAATTTTTGAACAATACCTATTTGCTTTATACCAGATGCAGTTGATTTCATCGGAGAGCTGATATTATCATTGGAAACAAATTCCAACTCAGATTTGTTTTGAACAATTTTTCCACCAATTAACTCAGTTATAGAATCTAACAAATCATCAATTTTAATATCAAGCTCTTCATTGATTCCCGCTTTATATTGGTATCTGCTATTTAACTTGTTATTTAAATTATCAACATGTTCTGTGTTAAATAGACCATTTCTGCCTTCATCAAAAATTGAAAAGGAATCTAAATAAAGAACATGTTCAATAGGATAAGAATTTCTATGATAGATATATCTATCTTCAGAATATTCCTTTAAATCCTCATCAAAATAGTCACTATTTCGGATGTGCTTTAATTTGAAAGGTCTGCCATTTGATCTGCGCCCTCTTCTATTTCCAGTGAATTGGATATACTGATAAAAATCAAACTCATCTTCAAAATCAAATTGGTCAGATTTTAAGATAGCTCTTGGAAGAACATGTGAGGCCTTATTAAATGATATCTGATCATTAATTTCAGAAAATAACACTTCCTTTAATTTAGAACTATAAAATTTATGAGGATTGTTCAAAATTTCGGTGGTAAGATAATTTAATTCTCTTAATGAATTTTCATAGGAGTAAAATTTCGCAACATCATCCTTTTCATATTTATCAAGAATCTCATTTAATATGCGTGTATATGACATAATATCATATAAATCAAAATCAGGATAATAATAATCTTGAGGCCTTCTTTTAAATTCAAACATTAAAGAGGACATCCTTTTTAATTCGTTAGAATCTTCTTCACTTATCATTTCATAGTCAACTCTTCTAAGAATTCTGTTAATTAAAAGTATACAATTTTTTAAAATTAGTTCATCAGAAAAAGGAGAATTAGCTCTTAAAAAGGAATATAATAATTTTGATGAAGTTGATTTGCCTGTGGAATTCTTTCCACCCACAACATTAATCTTTCCAATGTCAATTTTAGCATTAAAAATAGGCCCTACATTACTTATTTCAAGAATTAAATCATTAGCCATTATTTAACCTCTTTTTACTATTCAATAATATTTTAAACTTCGTTTGATTTAAAGTTTTCCTAATGAGATATAAATTTTTATAAAAAATTGATAAATTTTAATTATGGGCTATTTAGGCAACGAATAATTAATTGATGTATTATTAAATTACTTACTACTCGAGAAATTTATATTACCCTTATTAAAAAAACAGGAAAAATAATTAAATCTCACTTAAAATTCTTCTCCAAGTTGGCATTAAAGCTTCTCCCATAGATTTAACATCCACTTCATCATCTTCCAATTGTTCCAAATAGTCCATATACTCATCTTCCTCTTCATATGCCTTTTCACCATTGTCAAATCTAATAGCATAGATTAATTCTTCTACTTTGCTTGACTCTGTTTTATAACCCTTATCAATCAACAAATTCTTTAAAAGTTTGTATAAATTGATTTTTGAAAGAGGCCTGATTTTAGGATCAGTCACCGCTGCATCAAGTGCTAGCTTGAATGCATTGTCTTTATCCCCCATCATATTATAACATTCAGCAAATGCGAACTTATTGGACCATCCATCCTTAACTCTTATGCCTTCTTTGAAGTTTTCTACAGCTTCATCAAAATTGCCTAAATTCATATTAGCTTTAGCTATTCTAATCTTAAACCAAGCTTCATCATCATTCATGATTTCATCAATCTCTTCTAAAGCCTCTTTAGATAATTCAAGGCATTTTTTATACTGCTCATCATCCAATAGAGCTCTGGTTGATTGAGAATACCATTTATCCCTAAGTGAATAACTGTTCTTTTTATCAATATTAGGATTCAATAATTTAGGATCAAGCTTATCATACCATTTCACTTTAGCTTCATACTGATTCTTGTTATATTCCAAAATAGTCATTATAGCATCAGTATAAACATCCTCTTGACCATTTCTGGTGTTTTTTTGAGAAGCTAATTGAGTTATTAAAATAAGGCTTGCATCAATTTCAGGAGTCATAAATGTAGTGTCTCTAATGTAAAATTCATAAACAGCTTTAGCGAAATGTTCCTTATTTTCTTCACTTAACAAATCGGGGTTTTGGGAATAAACTTTCCCAAAGTTTTCAATAGTTCCTTCAAAAACTCCGTCAACGTAGTACTCTTCTGCTTTTTTAATTAACTCATTTACTTCAATAGACATAATAACACCTTTAAACTTAATAAATTACCTCAATTTCAACTGCTTTAGTGGATTCTCTTCCTTTGCTCTTATCAAAAGTAGGCTCTACATAGAAAGACACTTTAGTGCCAGGAAATATTAAGTATTCCTCGTCTTTAAACTCATTAAAGCTAAAGAAAGTGTCATTTGAATCAAAATCATTTTTAATGAATCCAATTCTATCATTTTCAAAGACCTTCTTGATGGTTCCAGAATATCTGATCATATTTTCATACTTCAACTCGTTCCATATTTGAATCAATTCCTTTTGCACCTTTCTGAAATTGGTATTTTCCATATCCAAATTTGCATCTCTGATTTTTTCAGCCAAATCAGAACTAATTTTATTATTCCTAGCCTTCTTAAACGTGTAAACCAAATAATAATGCTTAGCTGATTCCTCTTTCATTCCCTTTTTATCTAAAAGTTCACCAAGGAGCATGTATGTGCTTAAATTGTTTTGAATGCTTCTGTTAGACAAAACAGCTTTTACAGCATAGCTTAATGATTCATCATAGTTTTCAAGGCCATAGTAGTTCTTAGCAATGGTGCTGTAGACATAATTTTCCTTTTTAACTTTAATGATGTCATTTAAAATTTCTAAGGAATCCTCATAATTGCCTAATTCATAATGAACTTTTGCTAATTTGTATCTGATAAACAATTTAGCATCAGTTCTGGATTCAGGCAATACTTCCATAGCTTCATTAGCAAATTCCATTGCACCATCATATTTCTTTAATCCGAATAATGAATCAATAATATAGGAATAATACTTTTCCTTAAGGCTGTAACCATAAGCCCTGGAATTGATGCGTGGATTATAAGTGGTTAAATAATCCCTATTTACTTTCCAGATCCATTGAAAAGCCTTAAGATGACTATTTTTCTTATTGTAAATCTTTGCAATATTGATGAAGATTTCAGCATATGGATCTACGAAGTTTCTATTGGAGCAGTCCTCTTGGGTGAAGTTTTCTAAAACAAAGTTAGCTTGTTCATCTAATTGGAAAGTGAAACTTTCTTCATTAATGCAAACCTCATTGATGGATTGGAGGAAGAATACCTTTTCATCTCTTCCAAATGCATCTTTGTTTTCATAAAAAAGCTCTCTGTACAATCTTTCGGATTCAACGAAATTCTTACGTGTGTAATATCTTTTTGCAATATTCAATTTGGTAGTGATGTTATTCATGTAAATCATTTATTAAAATATACGACTATAATTTAACAACTGGATACATACTTGCATCGAACTCTGGTGTTTTCGTCCGATTATAATATTTTAGATTGAAGTAGTATATAAACTTTTCGTTTTTTTACGGTTTTTCCATAAAATTTTTCAAAATGGACTAAACAAAAACCTTTATATGCAACGGAATACATTTTATTATTGTATAATGTTAAACTTTAAAAATTATGTATTGGAGGTATTGTATGGAAATTAAAGATATTTGTTTAGATTATAAGGACGAAAATGGAGAATTAAGATATGAATTGAAAAATGGAGCCCATGACATGGAAAAAGTAGATGGTTTCTCCGCTGAAGAATTCTATCTTAACTTAGATAAAGTCATTAGAGAATTAGATCCAATTAAAGCAAAAGGAATCGCTAAAAAGCTTATGGATGCTAATGGACCAGAAATTTTATTTGGACTTTATTTTAATGAATTAAAAGATTTGGATAATGAAAATAATGTCGAAAAAGAATTAGATTATCTAGAACCTTTTATTGATTGTAAATTTGACATATTTATGATTACTAATTTTATTAGATAAATAAATAATTCAATTAAAATTCTTAAAATCAATTGCTAATAATTATCAATTTTATATTAGTTAATTTTCTAAAACTTATTTTTTTATTTTTTAAATTTTTTAATACTTAAAATACACCCAACTTTTTTTAAAAAAAAATATAATGGAGACATCACCATGAATAATTAAAAACTAACTAAACTTGACTATCCAGACGATAAAAAACTTAACGAAATGATATCAGCACTCAAAGACTTTCTTAATGAAAAAGCTGATTCTAAAAACACCAAATGGATGGAAAATCTAAACACCATATTAGATTTCCAGGATGATGATGACAGCTTTAAAATATTTTCAACCTACGAAATCCCATCTGATGCAAGAGTGTTTTACTGCCATGAGCCAACATACATCTGCTCATCTATTCTTATGAAAGCATACTTAACAGGAGATTCTACCTTAACTGAAAAGATAGAGGAACCACTAACACAAGGATTGGAAAAATGCTGCATGAGAGGTCTACATGGCCATGGATACGAAGCTCTACAAGGACAAATCGATGCCTTGAACATCTTTATGAAAGGTGGGCTTCGTGAATTCATTGACCTTTATGGCGAATTGAATTCAAGATTCACAGAAATGATCTTGAACATCATGGTTGAATTTGATGCACGTGAAGAGCAGGAAGCATTCAAAGGCTCATGGGGAGAAGACTATAAGGAAGACATTCTTAAGATAAACGAATACTTCGCTACAAGGAAGGTATTTGTTTACGGAACCCTTATGAAAGGAGAAAATAATCACCATTTCCTTGAAAACAGTAAATGTCTTGGTATAGCTGCTATTGAGGGATATGAAATGTATAATATAGGATGGTATCCTGCAATTATACCTAGAGAAGGCACTATACCTGGGGAACTCTACGAAGTTCATGAGTCTGATATGAGGAATATAGATATGCTTGAAGGTGAAGGAAGCCTTTACATTAGAAAATGTAAAGAAACAACTGACAAGTCTTTAGCTTACATATATGAATATGCTCAAGACACTGAAGGACTTGAAAAAATAGACTCCTGGAAAGACTATGTCTGGTACGTATCCTATGGAAGCAACATGCTTTATGATAGATTCATTTGCTATATCATAGGAGGGCAGTTTGAATGCACCGGCTCTTACAGAAAGCCTTGCAATGACACTTCAGAACCAGTTGAAGTTAGATCCATTGATATTCCATATGATATGTACTTCGGAAACTATTCCGGGTCATGGGATGGATGTGGAGTATCTTTCTTAGATACAAGGAAAAGTGGACATGCATATGGAGTTGCATATCTCATAACCAGAGAACAGTTTGAGCATATGGCTGCTGAAGAAAATGGAGGGCGCTTCCCTGATGGAGAAGGAAACTGGTATGAAAATATCAGAACTCTTGGAAAAATGGACGGATATGAATTGATTACAATAAGCAATGATGAATTACGCCCATACAATGAACCTTGTGAAGACTATTTGGAAACTTTAAAAAGGGGAATGAAAGAAAACTGGGAAGAAATGTCTGAAGAAGACATTGATAACTACCTTGATAGTTGCATTAGGGATTAAGTTTATTCCTCATCAACTATTTAACTCTTTTTTTACTTTTTCCCAAAAATAAGATACTTTTTTACATGAATTATAATAATTCTTTTTTTAATAAAAATAGATTACTTTTTTTCAAGAATTAAAAAACACTTCTTTCTTAATAAAAATAGAAAAATAAATTTAAAAGAATTGAAAATTAATCATATAACATATCTGTTGGTATAACCTCATTTACCACTTCTTTAACCTCTAATGATTCAACATCATCAATAAATAACCAGCTGATGAACTCTCCTCTCCTTAATTCAAGAAGTGTCTCAACACCTCTGCCATATTTGCTCATATCACATTGAACAACACTAATCTGTTCACATCTTGTTTTGACTTTATTTACTTTTACAACACAATCCATAAAATAATCCAAGCCCTCTTGGATTGGATAATTGCCGGTTTCTATCTCATTGATTATTTCAATTACATCCATATTTTCACCCCACTTAATATGGTTTTGAGTCTTTTATCACAAAATCTACTTGTTTCCAGTATTGCATAATTTCTTATAGATTTAAAACTGTTCTTTAATTTGACATATATCACTCTCCACAATATCTAAGAACTTGGTATAATATAAAACTTTTCAATAAATTAAAAAAATTCATTAAATTCACTAAAAAAAGAAATAAAAAATAATTAAATATTTCCAATAATTTAGAAAAATGATAAATAAGAGACATTAAAAATTGAGAAAAAAATCAAATCCTCTCTAAAAAGGACTTGAAATTAATTTAATCCATTATTCAGCAAACATAGGAAAATTAGAAAATCAGAGGAGAAAATCGATATATATATATATATATATATATAGTCTGAGAGAATTTTAATTACTGAGAAAAAGGGGAGTGATGTAACTATAATTTACTTCCTATGTTGTTTTTAACTAAATCAGTGCATAATATTGTGTAAAAAAATTTTGGAGGAAAAATTATGACTGAATCAAAAGTTTATAGATTGCCTGAGGGTGTTGATGCTAGTTCTGTTGGAAGAGAAGTTGAAAATTTTTTAAGAAATAAAAAAAATTTAACTACTGAAGGAGTTAAAACTCCAGACGGATACTTTGTTCAAGCAAAAGAGCAAGAAGGATCCGGTTGGAAAAAGCTTGCAGGTATGACTTTAGCAACCCAAGTACAGATAATCGAAATTAGTGACACTATAACTGTAAACATTGGAAATGGTAAATGGTCCGATAAACTTGGTGCCGGTGCTGTTGGTATGGTTTTATTTGCTCCACTTGCAGTTACTGCTGCAGTCGGTGCTTATAATCAAAAAAAATTGCCTAGTGAAATATTTGAACATATTGAACAATTCCTATTAAATGACGGCAAAAGCGTAATGGTTAATTCCTTTGGAACTATCGCAAAAGAAGATGAAGTAATATGTCCTAATTGTAATTCAGCAAATGCTAAAAATACAAAATTCTGCAGTGAATGCGGTTCACCATTAACAGCAACCTGTCCTAACTGTGGAGCTAGTGTAGCTCAGGATACAAAATTCTGCAGTGAATGCGGAAGTCCTATGACTGAACCTGAAAAAACTTGCCCTGGATGTGGCGTTACCGTTGAAGCAGGCAAGAAATTCTGCAGTGAATGCGGAACAAAAATAGAATAAATTCACACATCAAAAAAAAAAATCTATGAAATTTTAGAATTTTATAGATTTTTACTATTTTTTTTATTATTTCTTTCAGATTGGAGCACCTACTGAGTGATTTGGTTAAAAGTTTATTTAAAAAAATATTCAAATCCTCTCTAAAAAGAACTTAAACTCATTATGATCCATAATCTCAACCATATCAAATAATCCAAGTTCTCTCAATCTATCAAAAGGCTTTCTTAAGATAAACCTATATGAACCAGCCCTATCTGCAGTTGGATTCCTCTTATCACAAACCGCTACAACAATATAAACCTTCTTAATGCTAGACAAGAACTCACTTAAATCCAACTTATCCTCATCAGAAATCTTATTTTTATTGCAATAATCCTTATAGACATTAGGCAATGCCAAGTCAAGGGTTTCAAATGGCTTCAACCTTAGCTTAAATGCAAGTTCATCACCATAACTGTTATAAACCCATTGCAATCTTTCATAATACTTGTCATAACATTCAGAATCCTTATTCATATTATACAAGATATCCTGAAGCTCTCCTCTCTTGCTGCTTCTATCAATTTTCACTCCCTTGTACTCTATGAAATATAGAACTTTTCTCTTTTTATCCAAATACAAACCGTCACAGGTAGATGGCAGGTTACAAATATCTATAGTTTCAGTATCCCTACAAATATCGTCAAAGGAATACATCATGAAATCACTACTTACAAGAGGTTCCTTGCTTTTGCTTACACATTCCTTGTGTTTAATTGAAGGACAATCCTTATCGTGAACAGGACATGGCATTGATATCTCACTTACAGTCTGATAATACTTACCATAAAAAGACAAAAACTTATCAAACTTTTCTATATCATCCATCCTAATCACCATCTAGTTTCTTGAACATCAAGTCCATCTTGATTTCATCAAGGATATCATAAGGCTGTCCAAGGTTTCTATATATTGCTTCAAGATTATTGGAGTCAACAGAAACAATGTCATACTGATACCCTTCTGCTTTTTGAGTCAGATAGAAGAAGCTCTCATCAATCAAGTCATAGTATTGGGAATATAGTTCAATGGCTTCTATGAAGAAAGGACTATGTGAAGCGATGTAAATGCTTAAGTCAAGCTCTTTTACAAGCAAAACGAGAATCTTTGCAAACTTGATCTGCCATTCAGGATGAAGATTCACTTCAGGCTCATCCATAATGAGGAATGAATTAGGTTCAAGTTCATTGTTATTTAGTAAGGTTTGGATAATAGCTACCTGCTTTACACCTGAAGATGTGTTTTTCATATGTGTCTTGAATCCATTTTCCCTAACGAAGAACAATTCTCCATTTTCCTTCTTAATCTCTCCGCCAAGAATTTCCTTAATTAGCTTTTCAACTTCCAACTTTTTATCGTTAATGTCTTCAGTTATTTCCAAAGCAGCTTCCAAGCTTTTAACATGCTCTAAAAAGTAGGTTCCTCCACTCTTATTGTCAAATAATGAGAATGAATCAAAGTAAAATACCTTGCTTATGTCAATGTTTCCTTTCTTATCAAACTTATAGTTCTTGAAATCAATAGTATATGAAAACTCATCATCACAGTATATGTAAGCGTAATCCTTGTTTTCCTGAGGACCCACTATATCGAATTCACTATCAAGCAATTCCTTTATAGTAGAGTCATTTTCTGATGAAATGGCCCTTAAGAAACAGTATAATAAATTGCTTGTGGTGGATTTTCCAGTACAGTTCTTACCACCTATGACATTGATTCTCCCTATATCCATATCCGCATGATTGATTGAACCTACATTATTGATTTTAAATTTAAAATTAGACATGTTATCCCCTATTATTTTTAATAATAGTATGTTTTTTAAAAATTTAAATCTATTGAAATTTTTTTATAAAATCATTATAATTTTTCAAGCTAATTATAATCCAATAACAAAATAAACATCATATTTTAGTTAAAATAAAAAATTAACGATATATAACTAATTATAACCAAAATAAAGAACATATAAATCTTTAAATAGTTAAAAAATCAATATAAGAAAATATAGTTAAGTGGCTTTAACAATGAAATTTAAATTAAAAATAGTTTAAAAAGAGTTGAAGCAAGATACTTGCTAGGGAGGTGATTATATGCGGGAAATAATTGATATTTCCCTTGCACTATATTATTTTGTTTGCACTATATTAATAGTGCAGACAATAATAAAAGCAAGAAAGAAGTAGGGAAACCCCTACTTCACTAATATCAATTATATTTTTCCCACTATATAAGATTAACTAAAGAAATTAAATAAAAAAGAAAAAGAACCATAAATAGTTAATTATCTATTAAAATAACTCTTCTTTTTCTTTTTTTTATTTTACACTAATTCAAAACCTTTATATACTACCATTACATAAACTTGTTAAATCAATTTTTATACGGTGATATTTATGTCAAGCAAACTTGA
>Ga0129307_1001728_pt1 | contig 21219 bp, 25 predicted proteins | sample P1105metagenome_FD_94437 | JGI IMG/M metagenome (GOLD analysis project Ga0129307, IMG submission 94437) | Capybara group fecal microbial communities from Wisconsin, USA - P1105 metagenome | ecosystem: Host-associated > Mammals > Digestive system > Large intestine > Fecal | place: USA: Wisconsin... | reverse complement strand
TGCCGGAGGGATGCAATGAAAGAGCTGATGCAGTCGGAGCCTGTCCGCGAGTTGATCCGGGCCATTCTGACGCTTGAGACCGAAGAGGAAGTGGAACAGTATCTGCTGGACGTGTGCACCATCAATGAGATCGCAACCCTTGCACAGCGACAGCAGGTCGCTTTCCTTCTGCGGGATAAGATGACCTATAACGAGATCGAGGAAAAAACCGGCGCGTCTACCGCGACCATCAGCCGCGTCAAGCGCTCTCTGCTGCAGGGCGGCGAGGGCTATGAGGCCGCGCGCAAACGCTTAAAAGGAGAATAATCTGATATGACATCCATCTGTGAGACGCTGAACGCGCCTCAGCAGAAGGCTGTGCGGACAACAGAGGGACCGCTGCTCATTCTGGCCGGAGCCGGCTCGGGAAAAACGCGTACCCTGACGCACCGCATAGCCTATTTGATTGAGGAAAAAGGGGTAGATCCCTGGCATATTTTAGCCATAACCTTTACCAATAAAGCAGCCGAAGAGATGAAAAACCGCGTAACGGCCATGACGCCGCAGGGCGGCAGCGTTTTCGTCTCCACTTTCCATGCCTGCTGCGCGCGCATCCTGCGAAGCCAGGCGGACAGACTGGGCTACACCCGCTCTTTTACCATCTACGATACCGAGGATTCCCGCGTGCTCATGCGGCGCATCATCAAAGATAAAGATCTGGACCCGAAGATCTATAATGAAAAGGACGTGCTGCGGCAGATCTCGGCCCTGAAGGACGAGGTGATCACGGCGGAGGACTATGCCTCCCGGCCGGGCAGCTTTCGGGAACAGAAGATCGCGGAGCTCTATACTGAATATCAGAAGCGCCTGCTGATGGCAGACGCCATGGACTTTGACGACCTGCTGACGAACACCGTACTGCTTTTCCGGGAAAACGAGGATGTTCTGGAACAGTACCGGAACCGCTTCCGCTATATTCTTGTGGATGAGTATCAGGACACGAATACAGCCCAGTTTCAGTTTGTGGAGCTGCTGGCAAGGGAGCACAGAAATCTCTGCGTGGTGGGTGATGACGATCAGTCCATCTACAAATTCCGCGGAGCGAATATCGGGAATATCCTGAACTTCGAGAAGGCTTTCCCCGGGGCGGAGGTGATCCGTCTGGAGCAAAATTACCGCTCCACCAAGAATATCCTGGCGGCAGCGAACCAGGTGATCAGCCATAACGGCGAGCGCATGGACAAGACGCTCTGGTCGGACAAGCCGGAGGGCGACCGTGTGGCACTCAGGGAATACGCGGACGCGCATGAGGAGGCCAGGGACATCGCCCGGGATATCGAGCAGGAGAAGGGCCGCTTCGCCTATGGGCAGTGCGCCGTGCTTTACCGCACGAACAGCCAGTCCAGACTGCTGGAGGAAGCCTTTGTGGAGCGCGGCATTCCGTATATGCTGGTCGGCGGCACGAACTTCTATGAGCGCCGGGAGATCAAGGACCTTCTGGCCTATTTAAAGACCGTGGCAAATGCCTATGACGATGTGGCGGTGCGCCGCATCATCAATGTGCCCCGCCGCGGGATCGGGGATACGACGGTGAACAATATTGCCGCGCAGGCGGCAGCGGAAGGCCTGACCTTCTTCGAGGCGCTGCGGCGCGCCGCGTCGGATCCCATGACTAAAAAGGCCGCGGCGGCAAAGCTAAGCGAGTTTTTGTCGCTGATCGAAAGCTTCCGCGCGGCAAAAGATGAGCTGCGCGTGGCGGAGCTGATCGATCTGATCCTGGACAAGAGCGGCTACTGGGAAGCCCTGAAGGAAGAGGGCGAGATCGAGGCGGAGGCCAGACTGGAGAACCTTCTGGAGCTGCAGAACAAGGCGGCATCCTTTGCGGATGAGGCGGGTGATCCCGAGGCACTGAACCGTTTTCTGGAGCAGGTGGCGTTAGTTTCGGATGTGGATGAAATGGTCGACGAAACGAACCGCGTGACGCTCATGACCATGCACAGCGCCAAGGGCCTGGAGTTTCCCAAGGTCTACCTGGCCGGGATGGAGCAGGACCTCTTCCCCAGCGCGAAGTCTCTGTATTCCGGAGACGAGAAAGACCTGGAAGAAGAGCGGCGCCTTTGTTATGTAGGCTTTACCCGCGCGCAGGAAAAACTGATCCTGACCGCTGCGCGCGTGCGCATGATCAACGGACAGACGCAGATCCATAATACCTCGCAGTTCGTGGACGAGATCGATCCGCTCAGCTTAAAGCGGGAGCGCAAAGCTTCCATGATGGGCGTGCGCGAAGGCAGCGAGAGACAGATGAAAAAAGATTTTGAGGCCGGAAGGATCTCTTCCTTCGGCAGAAAGGGGGCCAGCGTGGGCTGGACAGATTTCGGTGACAGCTTCGGCTTCGGAACAGTAAACAATGATGAGGAAAAACCCAAGCTGCGCGGGAGCGTAAGACCCCAGGGCAGCGGACCGGTATCCTCGTATTTTTCCTCGCAGGAGGAGAAGATCAAGGCCGCCTCGCAGAGCGGCGCGGATCTGAAAGCAGGAGACCGCGTGACGCAGAAACGCTACGGCAAGGGCACGGTGGTGAGCGTGCAGCAGGGCAAGAGGGACATTGAAGTGACCGTGGACTTCGATAACTTCGGCCGCAAGGTGATGCTTGCCGGCTTTGCCGGATTTGAGAAAACAGAAGAATGAGACGGACAGGTCTTTAGCCGTCAAAGAAGCTGTGATCAGCCATGCATGATCGCGCAAAAGCGCATCAGATAACAGGCACCCGCAGGGGTTTAATAAGGAATAAGGTGAAAGACCTTAGCTGTACCGGCAACTGTAACGCGGACGAGATCCGGGAAGGCGCGAAAAAAAGCGCATTCCGCAAGCCATTGCAAGTTTTTGTGAGAAGGCGGACAGTAGGAAGAAGCGGAGCCAGGAGACTTGCCTGAATATTCTAAGGAGAACGACTGAAGAAGTCTTTTTTGCGGCCGGACTATCGCGGGGAGGTCTTTCTCAAGTCAATTTTATCATGAAGAACAAGAAGGTTCTTTGGGCCCTGCTGGCTGTGATCGTGATCGCGGCGGCGTACATCCTCATTGCCAAGCCGTTTACGCCGAAGGGCGACGGCAGCATCACCGTAACGGTAACGGATGTGGAACAGAAGGTGCTGAAGGAAAAGAAGATCGTCTTCAATTCCGGCGACAAGCTGACGGATCTGGTCAAAAACAATTTTGACAATGTCCTGATCGACAACGGCATGCTGATGAACATCGAATCGCTGGTGACGCCGGCAGACTGGTCGCAGTTTATCAGTATCCTCATCAACGGCGAGATGGCCATGGAGGGGATCGAGACGCTGCCATACAAGGACGGCGACAAACTGGAATTCCGCATGACCGTCTATGACCCGAATTTCGGGAAGTAAACAATGGCCGGCAAAGGATCGAAAAAACCGTTTCTGACGGCACGCGAGCTCTGCATCATGGCTCTGCTGACGGTGATCCTGTTCACACAGGAGCAGCTCATGAATTTCCTGCCGAACATGAATTTCACGATCCTGCTGATGCTCCTGTACGCGAAGACGCTTGGCTTTGCCAAAAGCACCATGATCATCACCGTCTACCTTTTCTTTGACGCGGTGTATATGGGCTCGCTGAATCCCATCTGGACAACGGGCCAGTGGGTCGCCTGGATGGTGATCCCGCTGCTGACCTGCACCATGTTCAAACACACGGAGGACAGTCTGAAGTTAGCCTTTGCAGGCGCGCTGTTTGCCTTCCTCTATTGCTGGATCATGATCGTGCCGACCATGTGGGTCCTGAAGACGCCGTTTATCGCCTATCTGATCTCAGATATCGGCTTTGAACTGCTGCTGGCGGCTTCCTCGTTTCTGGGGATCCTGCTGCTGTATGAGCCCTTGAGCAAACTGCTGCGGAAGCTGCTGAAAACGGAGATGCAATAGAAGCTTTATCCGGGCGCGGAAGGTGAGGCTGAAGCTTTTCCCTTGCGGGATACGGCCTGCCATGCTATAATATCCGCAGATGACCCGCACCGCGGGAAAGCATACGTTTTTCAGAAGAAAGGAACTGCCATGAGCAAACAGAAAAAATGCGGCTGCAAGCTGAAAAAACCGCTGATCATCGTTCTGGTGCTTGCCGTGCTGGCGCTGATCGGCTGGCTGGTCTACTATTTCTTCTTTGCCGATGATTATGAGGAATTAGACGAGACCCTCTTCAAGGACGAAAAGAAGGAAGAGGATGCTGCGCCGGCTGCGGCGGAAGAAGGCTCCGAAGCTGAGCCCGAAGCGGAAGCTGCACCGGAAGCCCTGCCTGAGGCTGAAGCCGAAGCAGCGCCTGCGGAAGCATAAGGAGCAGGAGACCACATGACGGAAAAAGCGACCTGCAGCGCCTTCGGGCGCTGCGGCGGCTGCCGCTACGGCGCGGAGCCCTACGCGGAGCAGCTTGCCGCAAAAGAACAGGAGATGCTGAAACTCTTCCGGACGCAGCTTCCGGAAGAGTTCTTTGCATGCGGAAAATACGAAGGGATCCTGGGCAGCCCGCAGCAGTACGGCTGCCGTAACAAGATGGAATACTCCTTCGGCAATGAATCCAAGGACGGCCCGCTCACGCTGGGCCTGCATAAAAAGGGAAGCTTCTATGACATCCTTCCCGTGCCGGACTGCCGCATCGCACCGGCGGATTTCGGCCTGATCTGCGACGCCGTGCAGGCATATTTCCGCGAAAAGGAAGTCCCCTTCCTGCACAAGAAAAGCCATCAGGGGATCCTGCGGCATCTGGTGCTGCGGGCAAACCGAAAAGGGGAGATCCTGGCGAATCTGGTGACGGTCTCCGGCTATCTGCCCGGGAAGGAATTCGTGGACCTGCTGCTGCAGCTGCCTCTGGAGGGAAAGCTTTGCGGCATTCTGCATACGGAAAACAACAGCCTTGCGGATGCGGTCATTCCGGAAAAGGTGACTACCCTGTGGGGCGATGACTTCCTTACGGAGACGGTTCTTGGCCTTACCTTCCGCATCTCTCCCTTCTCTTTCTTCCAGACCAATACCCCTGGCGCGGAGCTGCTGTACGGGAAGGCGCGGGAGTATATCGGCGCCATCGACGGCTGCACGGTCTACGACCTCTACAGCGGGACCGGGACCATCGCGCAGGTGCTGGCGCCGGCCGCGAAGGAAGTGATCGGGGTGGAGATCGTGGAGGAAGCCGTGCAGGCTGCGCGGGAAAATGCCGCCTTAAACGGCCTTTCGAACTGCTCCTTCCTCTGCGGCGATGTGCTGAAGGTGCTGGATGAGATCACGCAGGTCCCGGAGATGATCGTGATGGATCCGCCGCGCGACGGCGTGAATCCGAAGACCCTGCAGAAGATCATGCGGCGGGGAGCGGAGAATCTGCTGTATATCAGCTGCAAGCCCGCAAGCCTGGTGCGGGATATCCCGGCGCTCAGGCTGGACGGCTACGAGCCGCAGCGGCTGTGCCTTGTGGATATGTTCCCGAACGCCGCCGGCTGCGAAGCAATTGCACTTTTGTCCAAACTTTCTGAAGTGAAACATCACATCGAAGTGACGGTCGAAATGGATGAACTGGATCTGACCAGTGTGGAAAGCCTGGCAACCTAAGACGAGATTCGGGAATGGGTGCGGGAAAACTACGGATTCCATGTCACGAATCTGAATATCGCGAAGATGAAAAGAAAACACGGGATCATTGAGCGGCAGAATTATAACTTCGCTAAGTCAGAAGATTCCCGGCAGCCGAACTGCCCGGAGGAGAAAGAAAAGGCGATAGAGGAAGCGTTAAAGCATTTCAAGATGATTGAGTCGTAGTATATAACAAAGAAATAAAAAATGAGCGACCGGTTCGCAGGAACCGACCGCTCATTTTTTGTTTGTTATATGTCTTCTTCCGTCTCTGTTTCTGCCTTTTTCGCAGGAACAGGCTCAGGCCCCGCCGCCTCCAGCATGGAAATGGCATCCTGCAAGTAACCCAGATAAACGATATCCATCGCAACGCTTATGCCGCTTACGGCAATATTGAGAATGATGCCGAGAGCAAGCGGCAGCTTCAGAGCCACGGTGCTGAGAACGATATCCCCGACAAAAAAGATCACGAAAAGGATCACCGCAAGAGTCCTTTTGCTCTTCCCTGTTTCCAGCATCTCCGTATTTTCCAGGCGCTGCGCCAGTTCCATAATTCCCTTGAAGACCAGGATCAGCATCGCCAGCATGATCAGCTTCGATCCGTAATTGACGACGGTCTTCAGCGGTCCTTCCTGGGCAAAGAAATTCACAAAGAGAGAAAAGATAAGGGAAACGATCGCTATGATGTATGCGGTGGTGAAAGGCTCTGCGTCCTTTCCTGCGTTTTTCGCGCCGACGATCCGCATGGTTACGGCAATCACGCTCACCAGTCCGCCTGCAATCATGCAAAACTGTATTGAACCGACATACTGCGTAAGTTCCGCCGGTGCGGTACCATTTCCGACTTTATCGAGCACGACCATCGAAATGATCGCGCCAACAAGCATCACGACAAGGGAGATAATCTCCAGAACGACCGAGGTTTTGATTTTTTTCAGACCTTTATGTGCATTGGGAAATCTCATAGTTCATCTCCTTTTTGCGATAAATAAATGACACGCCATAATCATCTCACGGAAATCCTCTCCTGCAGTTAAAGCTTAGCACAAAGGAAGGGAAAAGTCTATAGAGCGCTGCTCAAGTAGGAGAAATATGTGTTGGCAACAATCCCTGTTGAGAGCCATTTATGCGTTTCTCTATCTGAAAAATCTTTTCCGGGCGGTAACCATCCGCCCGTTTTTTTCGTATAATGGGACAGGAGAGAAAAGCGGAGCTTTGTTCTCCTGTCTGATAAAGGATGGCGGCAGCCGGGAACTCCTTCCCCCGAAAACCGCCGGAGGGAGACCTTTATGAACCAGAAGGAAATGGCTGAAGCGTTGGCAAGGCGCGACGAAGCCGTACTGGAAAAAATGAAGGCACGCTATGGCCCGTATATCCGGAAGATCGCCTTTGGGATCCTGCACAATGAAGCGGATACCGAAGAGATCGAGAACGATGTATATCTGAAGCTCTGGCGGGAAAGCGAAAACGGACTGTCGTACGATTTGAAACTGTCGTTAAGTATCTATACCCGACAGATGTCTATCGACAGACTGCGCGCAGTCAGTGCGAAGCGGCGCGGCAGCCAGGAGTACGAACTGGCACTCGACGAGCTTTCTGAGGTACTGGACGATCCGAAGAACGGGGATCCGGCCGACAGGCTTGCTCTGAAGGAAGCCATGAGCGGTTTCTTAAATAAGCTTTCGAAACGCGACCGTCAACTTTTTGTCTGCCGCTACTGGTATGCCATGAGCATCCGGGAATGCACGGACGCATTTGAATTGAAGGAAAGTGCGGTAAAGACCGCGCTGCACCGACTGCGGATGAAACTGAAAGCACATCTGGAAAAGGAGGGTATCGTGTTATGACAACGGAAGACCTGAAAAACGCGATAATTGATACGGAAGACGAATGGATCGGAAAAGCTCTGCCGAAGGGTTATGGAAAGAATAAAAAGAAAACCGCACATTTTCTGAAGCCGGCGCTGATTACGGCGGCCTGCGCGGTCCTGGTTACACTGGGGGTCCTTCTTTGGCCAAGAGAGAACGGCTCCCCTACGCATGTGGCACATGCTTATGCGCTGGCTGAAGCAGAGTACCCGGCTATGGCAAACGGGGAAGATTTCTATCTGAAAGACGCGCAAGACTGGTACAAGCTCACGGTCGAACAGATGAGGGAACTGGAAAGTAAACAGCTGAAAGCCAGCCAGGAAGACCAGAAGGTCTTTTCGTCGGTAAAAGGCAGCGGCGAGAGCCTGAAACCTTTCCTGCAGAAGGCGATGACGCTTTCTTTAAGCGGAGCAGGCAACGAAAATGCTTTGTCGGCTCCTTTGAACCTGTATATGGCACTGGCCATGCTGGCGGAGACTACAGCCGGCAAGACGCAGCAGGAGATTCTGCATACGATTGGTGTTGAGTCTGCCAAGACTTTGCAGGCGCAGGCTAAGAAAGTCTGGCGGGCGAATTATTATGATAACGGATACGTTAAGTGCGTACTCGGCTCTTCCTGCTGGCTTTCAGACCGCCTGAATTATGAGCAGAACTGTGTGGAGGCGCTGCGGGATAATTACTACGCATCTGTATTTTACGGGGAAATGGGCAGTGAGAAATACGACGAGGTCTTCCGTGACTGGATTAATGAACAGACTGGAAACCTGCTGGAAGAAAGTGTTTCCAAACTGAACCTGAATCCGCTGACGGTCATCGATCTGGTGAGCACCTTTTATTTTCAGGACAAATGGGAAGCTAAGTTCGATCCCGGAAAAAACACCCGGGAGGTCTTCCACGGTGTCGCCGGAGATCTTGAGGCAGAGTATATGCACATCACGGATTGGTACGGCGTATACTATTATGCGGACCGTTTCGGCGCCTATGGAAAGAGCCTGAACGATTCCGATGCTGTCCTGTATTTCATCCTGCCGGATGAAGGCGTCAGTATAGAGGATTTGCTGAAGGATCTGCAGCTTCAGGCCTTCCTGACCTCGAATGAAGCCGTACCGTATGTCAGCATTAAAGTCAACTTCTCTCTTCCGAAATTCGATATCGCGCAGGATCAGGACCTGAAAGAAACGGTACAGCAGCTCGGGATCCGGAAGGTTTTTGAGCAAAGAGAAGCCGACTTCAGCGCGCTCACAGCAGACAGCGCAGCCTGGCTTTCCACAGTGCAGCAAGGAGCAAGGATCATTGTGGATGAAGAGGGCGTAAAGGCCGCTGCTTACGTCAATTTGCCTGTCGTCGGAGCTCCGGCGCCTCCCGAAGATCAAATAGATTTCGTCCTTGATCGTCCCTTCCTTTTCGTGCTGCGCAGCCGGGACGATCTGCCACTTCTGGCCGGCATCGTGAATCAGCCGCAACAGTGACTATCTGTGGATTGTTTTCTCAGCTCGAGGGCGGTGAAAGCCGGTCGAGCTGAAGACTCAAAACGTGATTTGTCCGCCTGCTACATCTTCTAAAGACGAACTTGAGCATTGCTCAATAGCTTTTTCCTCTCCTTTGTGCTATTCTTTAGCCGAAGGAGGGGATTTTCCATGGACGCGGAAAAGACCGGAAAACTGATCAAGGAGCTTCGGACGGAGAAGAGACTGACGCAGAAGGAACTGGCGTCCCTCCTTAAGGTGTCCCCGACGGCTGTTTCCAAATGGGAGAACGGCAGGAGCCTGCCGGATATTTCCATGCTGGAGCCTCTGGCGGGGGCCTTGGGTGTGTCGATCTATGAACTCGTGATGGGAAAGGCTGCCGGGACAGCAGCCGCAGCGGCTTCCGAAGGCAAAGAAGTAAAGGAAAATGATGCCGATACAGCAATCAGATCCATCATTACGGAGTCGATCGTTCAGAAAAAGAAAAGCGGAAGGCGGCACGTAATTGCTACGATTTGCGGCATCCTTTTGATTGGTTTATTACTGCAGGTTTTGTCTACGTCTTTGCGTCTTCGGCAAAACGCGATGTATCGGTTTGGTCCCTGGGGAGTTGAAGGCGTTTGGATTTCCGAAGATCAGGATCTGGTCATTCTGAGCCGTAAGAGAACTAATGATTATTCGGCGGCAAGATGCGATGTGGAAATGTGGCTGCTGCAGGATCATAAATGGCTGCCTTGCCATTTGGATTATGATTCATCAATGAAAGGTGTTTTATTCAGAACGGATATAGACGTCTGGGGGGACAAGCCGTTCTTTACATCGGGGATACGGACAGGGATAGGCAAAATCGTTCTAAAAGCCCCTAAGACTACGATTGGCAAAGAAGCGGAGGACTGGCTTCGTGACCGCAAAAAGATAGTGATCCGGCTGAAAAGCAGGACAGTTCCGGACGATCCCGCCTCGATATTTGAGCCGCTGTTATCCGGCATCGCACAATGAATTTGAATAAGCTTTGAGCCGCATGACAAAGCGAAAGAGAGCCGAGGGAGTGCTTCACTCCCGCAGGCTCTCTTTTGATTTGACACATGGCGAATGCCGACAGCGAGAGCGGCGTAAGCCAGTCGGACTGAATCACGGCGGAGGCTTATTCATTTTCCGTCTTTTTCACCTGCTTTCTCGTTTTTTGTCCTATGAAAAGCAGTGCAAAACGGTTATATTGGTCTTGTAGAAGGAGGTATGACTATGGATCCGAAAAAATACGGTGAGTTTCTGAAATCGCTCAGAAAAGAAAAAGGTCTGACGCAGGAAGCACTGGCCGACCGGATATTCGTCACCTCCAAAACCGTCTCCCGCTGGGAGACCGGCCGGCAGCTGCCCGACCTGGAGATGCTGCAGAAGCTCGCAGAGTTTTATTCCGTCGATATCCGGGATATGGTCGCCGGCGAAATCATTGCCAACAAGCCCACTTCGGAGATTGAAGCACTGAAAAATACCGAAATCTATACAGAGAAAAAAGGCCGGCTCCGCCGCCGGAAATGGTGGATCCTTGCAGGAATCGTTTGCGTATTGCTGGCGATATTCATCCCGTGGGGGATCCAAAGGTACGTGGAACGCGAAAAGGCTCTGGACGCCGAACAAATGAAATATATTTATGCGACTGTCACCCGTAGCCTTCCCTATGAGGACCAAGGCGAACAATACATTGAACTGTATGTATTGGAAAGCCAGATTTTCCTTTACCGGGTACTGATCACACCGGACACCTTCATTGAGCAAGACCTGAGAGACCGTCTGGCCGCCGGAGAGACCGACCTTTTTCTGGTAATCACGGCGACCTGGACATATCGCGAAAAGCAGCAGCCGTCGTTCTTCTCTTACAAGGCATGTGCTGTGGATTACCGCTTTCCCCCGGAAGAAAGTACCCCAGAGTTCATCGCTTCCGACTGAGTTCAAAGAGAAAGCAAACTGGAAACCCATACCGTATAGCAAAATGATAACCTCAGTGATATGAATGCCAACGAGCGGTCGATTCCTGCGAACCGACCGCTCGTTATTTGTTTGTTAATGGCGCCGCATGCTTTAGCAGCCTGCCCATACAAGGTGCTGGCACCATCTAAAGCAGGATTACTCCGGTCCCAATAGGAGCGCACTCTAAAAATATTTTTCAAAAAACAGCTTGACAAACTCGAACATATGTTCTGTTATGACCCTGCCGCCGTGCAAAGGCACACGTGTATCCGACAGGAAAGGCGGTGGCGTTTTCGACCGCCATCCAGAGGTCAGCTTAACTTTTCACGCATCGTACTGATCTGAACCGTAAAGGTGGATTAGTTCCACCTCTGGTTTTGGTTGGTACGGTGCGTTTTTATCTCCCGAAAGAAAAAATATTTTACCCTCTCAAAAAAATTTTTCAGGCTTCGGCAGGCAACAGGCATGGCAGCCAGCAAAACGAAAACAGAAAGAAAGAGGAGGATACCGTATGGAACAGAATAAACAGCCGGATGTCTGGAGAGGGTTTGCCGCGCTTCTTTCAGACATCACGGCAAGACATTTTAACGAGATCGATCTGAGCAAACTGCCGGCATTTAAACTGACAGGCATTTTTCTGAAGATGGCGAAAAGGATGCGGGAATATTTTCGGGCAAGACGAAAAGCACTTCTTTCCGATCGATCACTCAGCTGTGATTTCAGTGTCCGGACCCGATCAGAGGAAAGTGTTGTTGAGCGTAAATCTGCGCTTGACAAAACGGAGCCGATATGATATCATCCGCTTATACGGACAATCCGCATAAACGGACAAATTAGACGGGAGGTTTTGATATGACGATCAGTGAAAGGCTTTTTGAGATATTGGATGAGCGGCATATGTCTCAGGTGGAGCTGTCCAGGCGAACCGGGATCTCGACCCGAACCATCAGCGACTGGCGAAAGAAAAAGACAAATCCCGGCGCAGACAAGATCCTCATCATCTGCGAAGTCCTTGATCTGGATCCCAGGACGCTGCTGGCCGGCGAAGGACGATCTGAGATGCCGGAGGTATCATACAATATGCCGGAAGGAACAAACACGCTGCTCATGGAGGAGAAGATGCTGTATGATTACCGCGAACTGTCCGACGCGAAAAAGCGCCGCCTGCTGGCCTATATGAACATGCTGCAGAATACGAAGGAGTAGCCTATGGAGAGAAATGTATCGATCATCCGGGATGCCGACGGACATAAGATCGTTCTGATCAACGAGATCCGCTTCAAAGGCAAGCGTTCGATCAACTGGGAGGAAGTCAGAGAATATCTGAAATCCTTTGTCGGAGAGTTCTATAAGATAGCCGACACAGAGGATATTGTGTATATCGGCAAGGATCTGCCGGATGAGTATACCGGTTCTGAATATACATACGGCTTAAAAGGCACTGCGGCAAAGGCAAAAGCTAATGCGGCACAGGGGTTGGGAGAAATGCTGGAGATCGCTGCAGACGGAAGATTTACACCCAACCGAAAGGCGAAACATGCCGTGGATGCCGCAAATGGCTGGTACCGGTATGAGTCGCGTTTTGCCTTGCCGGTCTACGGTGAGGACGGCGAAATCGAACGATACAACGTCTTCCGGGTATATATGATCATCCGGCATGATATGGATGGCAAGAAATATCTTTACGATGTGATCAACGTAAAAAAAGAAACGAGCAACCCGCCTGGCTGTTAAGAAACTCTTAACACGTACGGTAAAAAACCCGCTTCTTTCAAGCAGAACAATAGCACAGTATCGCAGGAAAAGTCAAGAGGAAATTGAACGCCGAAAGGAGCACTGTGACAGAAAAACGAATTAAAGTCTATACCTACACCCGCGTTTCCACCGCCATGCAGATCGACGGCATTGAATCCGATCTCGCTGCAGCCAGGGATAAGAAAAGTGTCCTTGAGGCGGACAAGATGACCGCGGAGAATATTTACAGGGTCCTCATCAATTTCAGGCAGATTTATGATATTATGGACAAAGGAGAGCGGAAAGAACTGATGGAAGCAGTAAACAATAAGGTGATAAGAAGATGAAGCGGGTATCGGAAAAAACCAGAAAACGGATCTTTGAGATCATCCAGATCGGCAGCAGCGAGGATCTCCCGAGCAGGATCTTTGACATCGGCCTTGTGATCGTGATCCTGGCCAATATTGCCGTCCTGATCCTGGATACCTTCGATGAGCTGAATGCCTATGACGGTCTCTTCCGCGCGGTGGAGATCGTTACGGTTCTGCTGTTCTGCGTGGAGTATGCCCTGCGTATCTGGACGGCAGACCTGCTCTATCCGGAGGTAAGCCGGGGGAAGGCCATTCTGCGCTTTATTTTCTCCTTCGACGGCATTGTGGACCTTCTGACCATCCTGCCGTTCTTCTTCCTGTCCGGCATGGGCGCGCTGCGCATCCTGCGGGTGGCGCGGATCTTCCATCTGTTCCGCATCAATACGCAGTACGAATCCTTTCAGGTCATTACCACAGTCCTGAAGGAAAAAAGCAGGGCCATCCTGTACTCGGTGTTTATCATTATCGTCCTGATCCTGGCGGCCTCGCTGTGCATGTACAGCGTGGAGCATGACGCCCAGCCGGAAGCATTCAAAAATGCGCTGTCCGGCATCTGGTGGAGCGTCTCGACGGTGTTTACGGTCGGCTATGGGGATATCTATCCGGTAACGGTCCTGGGGCGCGTCATGGCCATGATCATCACCTTCCTGGGCGTGGGCGCGGTAGCGATCCCAACCGGCATCCTTTCCGCTGGCTTTGTGGAGCACTATGGCCGCATGGCACGAAGCCTGGATATTGCCGCGTATAAAAAGAACAGCGCGGTGGTCCTTGTCGATAAAGATGCTCCCTGGGAAGGCCGCAGCATCAAAGAGGCGGAGACCATGGATCAGATGTGTGTGACAGCGCTGATCCGCGGCGACCTGGTCATCGTACCGGAAGATCAGGTGAAGATCCAGGAGGGCGATATACTGCTGACCACGAAATTGTAAAAATGGGGGCGCTCCTTTTTGCTGCAGGAACTATGCGTGGTTACGGCTGCAGGCAAAGCGCACGAGGGCATCCACAAGCGGCGAGGCGTTGTCGCTTCGCCAGGCGATCCCGACTTCCTTGACGATCGGCTCTTTAACGCGGACCTGACGGATCCCGCCGATCGCATGGGAGGCAAATTCCTCCGAAGGAAGGAGGGCCAGTCCGAGGCCTCCCTGCACCATGTAGAGCGTGGTGGTGGGGCTGGCAGAGCGGCAGATAATATTCGGCTCGAAGCCGGCTCGGCGGCAGGCGGCAAGGCATAGCTCGGCGGCAACCTGCGTACTGGAATGGAAGATCAGCTTTTCCTTCACCAGCTCGCGGACGGATATGCTGTCCTTTTCGGCAAAGGGGTGGCCGGCCGGGACCGCCAGTGCATAGTGGTCTTCGCCAAGCTTTTCAAAGAGGATGCTCTTGGAGGGCCGCCTGATCGGCCGGTTGACGAGAGCGGCGTCCAGGCGGCGCTCCTGCAGGGCATCGAGAAGAGAATGCGTTCCGCTCTGGGTGATATTGATAAAGATATCGGGATAGAGACGGCAGAAGGCGGAGATCATTTCCCCGTAGCCGATGCACTGGAGGGAGGTGATGATGCCGAGGTTCAGAACGCCCTTCTGCAGGCCGGCGTAGCGGTTCATCTCGGCAGCAAGGGAGCCGGCCTTCTGCAGGATCTCCTGCGCCCGGCGGACATATTCTTTGCCCGCCTGCGTCAGACTGACACCGTGCGTCGAACGCTGAAACAAGGGAACGCCGAGTTCTTTCTCGACCCGCGCGATCTGCTGGGAGAGGGCGGGCTGCCCGATGTGGCAGGCTTCGGCGGCCAGGGTGAAATTCTTGTGCTCCGCCAGGGCGAGCACATATTCCATTGCATATAATTCCATGATCATACAGTCCTTTCCGTTGTCCGGCCTGTCTGCATCTGCCTGCGGGCGGGTGTTTTGTTTTGCGGGATCTTCTGCCGGGCGGCGCCCTGAAGCGCCGGATCCCGGCTTTTATTGTAGCATTTTGCGGACAGCCAGACAAGACAGGAGAAATGATTATTAATTTTTCTGATAATCAAAAGAAAAAAGATGAATTGGACATCCGTCGCCGTTTCCCTGTACGCTGAAAGCAAAGGAGGACGACGATGACAAGATATTACTATACGGAAGAAGACGTACTGCGCCTCGAAAAGACTGCCGTGCAGCTTCGGAAAGACATTCTCAGGATGATCGCAAAGGCCGGCGCCGGCCATCCGGGCGGGTCATTATCCGCCGTCGACATGATCACGGCGCTGTATTTTCACGTCATGAACATCGATCCGAAAAGGCCTGACTGGCCGGACCGGGACCGCTTCATTCTCTCCAAGGGGCATGCCTGCCCGGCACAGTACGCGGCGCTTGCGAGACGCGGCTATTTTGACCCTGCGGTGCTGGATACGCTCCGCGAATACCACTCGATCCTGCAGGGGCACCCGGATATGCTGAAAACACCGGGCATCGATTTTTCGACCGGCTCGCTCGGCAACGGCCTCTCGGTCGGCCTCGGCATGGCACTTTCGGCAAAGCTACATGGCCAGGATTTCATGACCTACGTTATGCTCGGTGACGGCGAGGTCCAGGAAGGCCTCGTCTGGGAGGCAGCCATGGCGGCCGCGCACCACAGAGCAGATAATCTGATCGCCATTGTGGACGCGAACGGCGTGCAGATCAACGGCTGGGTGAATGACATCATGCGCATTGAGCCGCTGGCGGACAAGTGGAGAGCCTTCGGCTGGCAGGTCACAGAATGCGCCGGCAACAATATGCGTGAAGTCCTGCATGCCCTCCATACAGCCCGAACCATGCGTGCGCCGGCCGTGATCATCATGCGGACGGCTAAAGGCCGCGGCGTATCCTTCATGGAAGACGACAGCCTCTGGCACGGCAAGGCGCCGAGCGAGGAACAGCTGTTTGCCGCTCTTGCGGAAGTGGAGAAAGGAGGGATCCTCTGATGGCTAAGACTTTGGCGACCAGAATGGCTTTCGGAAAAGAACTGCTGGAACTGGCAAAGACACACGATTTCGTGGTCTGCAGCGCGGACACCAAGACCTGCGGCCTGGAGCATTTCGGCGAACTGTTCCCCGGACGCGAATTCACCTTCGGCATTGCGGAACAGAACCTGACCGCGGCCTCGGCAGGCCTTGCCTCCTGCGGCAATAAGGTGTATCTTGCGACCTTCGCGGTCTTCGCTTCCATGCGCGCCTGTGAACAGGTCAGGACCTTCATCTGCCATACGAAACAGAATGTGACCATCATCGGCACGCACACCGGTCTGCAGGTAGGCGGCGACGGCGCGACGCACGCGGCCGTTGAGGACGTGTCCATCATGCGCGCCTTCCCGAACATGACGATCTGGCAGCCCGCGGACGCGGTCTCCGCAAGAAAGATGGCGAAGGCTTCCCTTGATTTCGAAGGCCCGCTGTATATCCGCCTGCACCGCAATCCCGTGCCGGATGTGTACGATGAGACATACCGCTTCATTCCCGGAAAGGCGACCCTCGTGAAAGAGACCGGACGGGATCTGACCATCATCAGCTCCGGAATCTTGCTGGCGAAAGCCATCGCGGCAGCCGAAGCACTGAAGGCGCAGGGCGCAGGCGTGCGCATCCTGGATATGTCCACCATCAAACCGCTCGACACTGACGCTGTGGAAGCGGCTGCCCGCGAGACCGGCGTGATCCTCACCCTCGAAGATGCGACCGTGAAGGGCGGCCTCGGCTCGGCTGTTGCGGAATACGCCGTAAGTCACTGCCCGGTCCCGATGGAACTCGTCGGCATCCCGGACCGCTTTGGAGAATCCGGCGATCCCGAACTCATCTACCGCGACTGCGGCATGGATGAGGAGGCGGTTGCAAGGAGAGCGCTGGAGCTGCTGGCAAGAAAATGAAAAAGCCGCTTTCTGCGGCTAAAAGAGGGGCGGTTCACATCCTGGACCGCCCCTCTTTGCTATATTAACAGATTCAGATAATCCTGACGGGCATCCAGAACGGCATAGACGATCACGAGCCGTTCTTTTTCGTTGACCTTGTAAAAGACCAGCCAGCGGTCAGAGATCAGGTAACGGTATCCTCTGTGCCGAAGCACCGCATAGCGCGGAACGCTTCCGATAAACGGAAAATCCTCCAGCCTGCGGATCTCCTGTTCCATACGGTCAAGACAGGCAAGTGCGACCATGGGATCGCCGGAATCGGCAGCCACATAGTGAATAATATCCGAGATCTGTTCATCTGCTTTGGCTGTCCGAAGGATCTGATATTTACTCATGGAGAGCCTCCGTGAGCTCAGAACGTAGTCTGCCAAACGTATCGTCAAGCGGCAGGATGCGCCCTTCGGCCACATCCTGCTCTGCTTCTCCCAGGATCTCCAGCAGTTCCATCCGGGCTTTCAATTCCTGATACTGCTGGTAGCCCATACTGACAGTATCGCCGCGTCCGTTGACCGTGATGATCACGGTTTTCCGGTTCTGCCGGCATTCCTTTGATATCTCGCTATAATGATTCCGCAGATCCGCTGAAGGGCGGATGATTTCCGCAAAGGGAGTCATATGCAGCACCTCCATAGACGTTTTATATCTAAATATGACTATATCACGCTTTACTATTGATTTCAAGCCTTACAGATCACATCGTTAGCTGACGTTCCTGTGCGGCTTATTCCATGATCCCCTCCAGGTCCTTCAGGATCTCCTCCACGCTCATGCCGGCGTTGATCAGTTCCATTTTATCCATGCGGACAAGGAAGAGCTTGATGAATTCATAGGCGGCGCGGTCGATCTTTGTGTCGTTCAGGAGGCTCAAAGTGAAGATCCAGGGCGGTGTCTGCCCGTGAAAGCGGAAGAACAGAGGTTTATCTTCGCGTTCGTAAAGCCGGGCGAACATGCGCGGCAGGATGGTGCCGCAGGGCTCGGCCGAGGCCAGCATGAGGATGGAGATCAGGCTTTCCGCCTCACAGGCGATCTCGGGCTCGAAGAAGGAGCGCAGGATCGTGAGCTGCACATTTTTCAGGCGGTCGCGGTTGGAGGTCACAAACTTGACATCTCTGCATTTATTCAGATCGATAAAGGGATAAAAGCGCTGTCTGCCGTCGGGTTCGAGGATGTCCGGCGTTTCCTCAAGCTGCCTGCGGGAAATGGCGTGCGTGCGCGGCAAGGCGACCATGAAATCATCCTTCCACAAAGGATAGGTCCGGAAGGGCATATTGAAGGAAGGCCGCAGCGAGAAAAGCAGGTCCAGTTTGCCGACCTCGAGCATGCGCTCCGACATGAAAAGCTCCCGTTCGATTAGGGATAGCTTGACATTCGGGTGACGCATGCGGTATTCCGGCAGGATCTGCCGCATGAGGAGAGCGCCGGAGTCGGATACGCCGACCGTGAGCTCCCGGGCCGATTCGTCCAGGCTGCCAAGCTCCTGCTTCAGGCCGGCAAGCGCGTCCAGGATCATCTGTCCGCGTTCCACGAAGACCTGACCGGCCTGTGTCAGCATGACCGGCGAGAAGTTCCGGTCAAAGAGAACGATATTGAACTCCTTTTCCACCTCACGCACGCTCCGGCTGAGCGCCGGCTGTGAAATGAACAGCTTGCGGGCGGCGACAGAAAAGCTTCCCTGCCTGGCAATTTCCAGAACGTATTCCAGTTGTTTGAATGTCATAACGGTCTCCCTGCGGCGCATTCACGAGGCGCTTTTTCATATTTCATATCATAGCGCTGTATTCCCGAAAAAACAATGGCATAACGAAAAAGTTATAACATTTAACAAAACTGGCATTTTACGGACAAAGCATGTCTGTGCTATAAACAAAACAGAAGAAATGCTCGGCCAATTTAACAGAACAGGAGGTATTGGTATGGATCAACAGGCAGGTCGACTGCTGAGCGACGTGACGATCATCGATCTGACCCGTGTCCTCAGCGGACCCTTTGCGACCATGTGGCTGGGAGAGATGGGCGCAAATGTTATCAAGGTGGAGATCCCGGGAACGGGAGACGAGTCCAGAAGAAACCCGGTCTTCGTCAACGGGATCAGTTCCTTTTTCATCACGGAGAACCGCAACAAACGCTCGGTCACACTGAACATGAAGAGCGAAGAGGGCAAGGTGCTCCTGAAGGAGTTGGTGAAGCAGGCAGACGTACTGGTGGAGAACTTCCGTCCGGACGTGATGGAACGGCTCGGTCTGTCCTATGAAACGCTTGCCGAAGTCAATCCGCGCCTGATCTACTGTTCCATCAGCGGCTTCGGTTCCTACGGTCCCTACACAAAGCGTCCTGCCTACGACGTGGTCTCGCAGGCCATGGGCGGCATCATGAGCGTGACCGGAGAGGCCGGCGGCGAGCCCCTGAAGGTCGGGACGTCCATCGGCGACATCGCCGGCGGCCTCAATGCGATCATCGGGATCCTGGCGGCGCTTCATTACCGCGAAGTGACCGGGCGCGGCCAGCGGGTGGAGACATCTCTGACCGATTCCGTCATTGCCCTTATGCAGCCGGAGAACAACCGCTATTTCGTTACGGGAAAGGTCACGCCGCGGACCGGCAACCACTATCCTGCCAATTGTCCGTATGGGACGTACCACGCAAAGGATGACGTGTTCATGATCGGCTGTGGGAAGGACGATCTGTTCGCGAAGCTCTGCGAAAAGGTGCTGGAGCGGCCGGAGCTGGCAAAGGACGAACGATATTCGACCATTTCGGCCCGTGTCGCGCATTATGACGAGGTCGGCGCCTTTCTGGAAAAATGGGCGGCGGACTACACGGCGGAGGATGTCGTGGAAAAACTCCTGGCAAACGGCATTCCGGCGTCTCCCATCCTGAGCATCGCGGAGATCTCGAAGGATCCGCATTTTGCAGAGGCAAGGGGGATGTTCCCGAAGATCGACCAGCCCGGTGTCGGGGAATTCACGGTCACGGCCGTCCCCATCAAATTCAGCGGGGCAGAGGTCAGCCCACAGCGGCCTTGTCCGTCGCTCGGAGAGCACAACGAGGAGATCTACGGCGGCATGCTTGGCTTTTCTCCCGAAAAGATCAGAGAACTGAAAGAAAAGGGCGTAATCTAAAAAAGCTTATCTATAACATCAAAAAGGAGGCAACTATGAAAACAGCAAAATCAGTCCTGGCCATGCTGCTGGCAGCATTGATGATCCTCGGCCTTGCCGCGTGCGGCGAGAAAAAGCCGGGATCCACACCTGCCCCAATAGCTGCGGGTTATGAGGAGACGGTCTACAGCGCTTATCAGGCCGACCTGTCGACACCCGACCCCTACGGCTCAACGGAAGCCGTTGTCGCATTCTTTACCAACATGACCTTCCGCACCCTGACGTTCAACAACCCGGATACCGGCAAGCTGGAAGGCATCCTGGCCGAATCCTGGAAGGATGTGAACGGAGACGGCAAGGTATGGGACGTTGTTCTGCGCAAGGGCATCAAGTTCCATAACGGTGAAGAGCTGACGGCGGAAGACGTCAAGTTCACCTGGGAATATGCCGGCGCCGGTTCGGGCAAAACGACCAAGACGATCGCCGTGTATTCCAGCTGCGAGAAGATCGAATGCCCGGATACCTACACCGTGCGCTTCACGCTGAAGGTCCCGATGTTCGACTATCCCACCTATCTGGATCAGAAGATTTACTGCAAGAAGGCCTTTGATACCATGGATGCCGCCAAGGCGGCTGCCATCGGCTGCGGCCCGTATTATTTCGACGAGTCTCTGACTACCTCCGGTGTACAGTTCGGCTGCACCCGCTTTGACGATTTCTATCTGGGCACGGAAAAGTATCCTACCAAGCACATCGTCTTCAAGGTCGTCAGCGATTATTCCACCCAGGTTGCGAAGCTGCAGAACAAGGAGATCGACTTCCTCTTCAACCTGACCGTCACCAACTATGAGATCCTGGATGCCGATCCCAACGTCACGGGGATCAGCCGCGGCGGCGCGAACTCCTATTTCATGGGCTTCAACTACCGCAAGGACATCTGGTACAACAAGGACCTGCGCAGGGCACTCGCCATGGCAATCAATAAGGACGATATCGTCGGCGGCAACTTCAACACTATCGGTGCCGTCGTCAGCAACAATTTCTGCGCGCCTTCCGGTGCGGGCTACATCGAGGTCAAGGATCCGATCAAGTATGATCCGGATGCGGCAAAGGCCTGGCTGCAGGCAAACGGCTTCGGCGATCTGAAGATCAAAATCGCATCCAACGTGACCCAGAAGACCAACTGCG
>Ga0129307_1001727_pt1 | contig 21219 bp, 20 predicted proteins | sample P1105metagenome_FD_94437 | JGI IMG/M metagenome (GOLD analysis project Ga0129307, IMG submission 94437) | Capybara group fecal microbial communities from Wisconsin, USA - P1105 metagenome | ecosystem: Host-associated > Mammals > Digestive system > Large intestine > Fecal | place: USA: Wisconsin... | reverse complement strand
GTTTGTGATGATGTGATTCTCGCCGTCAGATGTCCATTCGTCGATAACATCGCCGTTTTCGTCGATAAGCTGCATAGATGCACCTGTCAGCTCATTGCCGTAGAGGTCTTCCTTGCTGATAGAGACTGTGATCGCCTTATTCTCCGCAGTTATCTCCACAACATCTCCGTTCTCAGCGATCACAACAGGATACTGCTCGTCTGAAAGGATAAATCCGGTAGGTGCTGCGATCTCCTTGACGATGTACTCGCCGTAAGGAATATCTGTGAAACCGAAGTTTCCGTCCTCGTCGGACTCGTCTGTAAGGTATGCGTTCTCAGCTGTGAACTCAGTTTCGTCTGCACTGAACAGACCGAAGAGAGCGTTTTCGAGGAGATCGCCATTTTCGTTGACCTTCTTACCGCTTACTGAACCTCTCTTAATGTCATTGATGAATGTTCCGCAGTCGATATATACTGTGGTCTGCTCCTGTCCCATATACTCAAAGTTTACGAGGTACTTTTCGCCGTTGAGCATATAACTTTCGTCGGTTGCGATTTCCTGAACGTAATACTTGCCGAAAGGCAGCTTTTCTGCAATAGTTGCTGTCATATCCTCGCCAAGCGATACCTGTGCGATAAAGCCGTCCTTGGGGATAACTGTACCGTCAGCTGCAGTGATGTCTTCGGCTGCATAAAGACCGAATGTTACCTTCTTGTACTCATCGTTTTCGCCGATATCAAAGAGTTCGTCATGTTCCATGAACTTGGCAAGGCTGATATTTACTCTCTGATAATCGTTGTTGAATGTGTTATTTACAGCGTCTGTGATGGAAACCTCCTGTCCTGCGTAGGTGAGTTCTACTTCCTTTGCCTCATCATTCAGTACATAGCCATAGGGAGCAGTTTTCTCCTTAACAACATACTTGCCGAGATAGAGAGGCTCAGTTGAAGCGTTTCCGTCCTTGTCTGTGATAATGTCAGCAACTACCTCGCCGGCAGATGCTCTGAGTGTTCCGTCTGCTGTGTAAATGTCCTCGGCTGCGATCACTTCAAACTCTGCACCGCTAAGTCCGCTTTCCTCAAATACAGGAGTGTATGACGTAAAACCAGCAATCTGTGTTTCACCATTCTCGTCTGTCCAGATAGCAGGACCGATAGCCTGTACTGTCTTGAAAATCTCGCCGCGCTTGCTTACCGAAATTCTGCCCTTCTGAGCAGTATCAGCCTTTTTTATCTTAATGATATTCACTGCATTTTCCTTGTTTGCATTTTCAGCATTTACCGTAAAGGGAACAGGCGTACTGTCAAGGACATATCCGATAGGAGCCTGAACCTCAACAAGTGTGTATTCGCCGTATTTAAGGCTGTCCGGTGTAATGAGGTATCCCTCGCTGTTGGTATAGAAAGTATCAGTGCCAAGTATTACCTGCTTTCCTTCACTATCATATATCCTGAAGCCTGCACCCTCATAGGGAATTACCTTGTCAGTCTCAGCATCAATCTTTGTTACATGGATATATGATCTGAAAGGCTTATTATTGAGGATATATTCGTATGTCTGTCCTTCCCTTGCGATAGTCACATCAAAGTCAGTGACAAACGCCGCATCGTTTACGGTCTTTGTCTGATGAACAGTATATACACCGTAGGGCATATCCTTTGTCTGAGCAAAGCCGTTCTCATCAGTTGTGAGATAGTCACGCTCAGTTTCCTTAGCCTTATCATAACTGCCTGCTGACTTGAGATACACCTCAAATTCAGCGCCTGTTTCAAGATTATTGACATTGTCATCCTCATCATCACTGTGCTTGATGATAGAAATATTGCCCTTGATAACGTCTTCTGTCACGTCAAGAGCGATAGGGGTGATTTCAACCTTATAGTTCTGAGGCTCGGCACCTACCTTGTATATTTCGTCATTGAGCTGGTATCCCTGTGAGGGAGTAAGCTCCTGAAGAGTGTAGTTGCCGCATACGAACTCATCTGTAATGAAGTGTCCGTTCTCATCTGTAGTGTAGGTAGCGATTCTTTCGCCGTCACGATAGAGACCGTAAGTGGCACCTGCAAGAGTTGCATCGCCCTGTGCGGTGATGTTTTCGCTGTCCTTCTTCGTGATCTCGGCGGTAAACTTCTTGAGCGTATTTTCAAACTTTACGTCGACTGTAAGGTCAGCATTTCCGCTTGTAAGCGTAATGTCCTGCGCCTGCGGAACGACATATCTTTCGTCAGTGTTGATTTCGGAAACTGTGTAGCTGATAGCATTGCCGCTGCTTATATCATAGACCTTGAGGTTGGGAAAGCTCGCAACGCCGCTGCCGTCTGTCTTGGCAGTTTTGGATTGCTCCTTTCCGTTTTCTGTCCATGATACCTTAAACTCACGGTCAGCAATAACGCCGTCCTCCGCAGTCTTATTGACCTTGATAGAGCCAAACTTATATTCCTCAGTCACATTAATTTTGCCCGGACTGATAGTGTATACCGTAGGATCAAGCTCATAGCCTGTTGGAGCCTTTATCTCCTTTGCGTAGTAAGTACCCCTCGGAAGGCTTATAGCGCCCTTTCCGTCCGCACCGATAGTTATAGTACCGACAGACTTGGTGCATTCTTTATCTGAGTAGATGCCGTATACAGCCGAGCTGTTGTCTACGGCAGATTTTCCGACAAGATTGCCGTCCTTGTTGTATTTATCGATCTCAAAGATTACATCTCTCTCGGCTACTCTGAATGCGAACATATTCAGAGCTGTTGCCTGTTTACCGTCAGTACGGTTATTGATAACACAGCCCTGAGAGCCATTAGACTCGATTCGCCAGTGAGTACCGCCGTCACCGCTTCCGTCGCCTACAGTATTACTGTTGATGTAGCTCTCATTTACGCCGATCTTCTTGAGATAAGCAATAACCTCGTCACGGTTATTGAACTCGCCGATATATATCCACGAGTGATCCTCGCCGTTAAGGTTATCTGCAATTACAACAGAACCGGGCGTAATAGTCGAGCCGTCTGCACATTCCCAATAAGGACGCTCCTTGTAGGGAATACTCTCCTTCTCAACATCTATCTTAGAAGTAACACCGTTATAGGTAATAGTGCAGTTTCCGTTAACTGACAACCAGTGGGGAGTATCAACGGGAACAGGATTATTCCAGCTGAAACCGCTTGTGCTGTAGCCAAGGTGAGTGAGGGTATAGTATATGAGGCCGGAACAGTCAACTCCCTGATTTCTGACGTAGTCAAGCGAAAGTGGACTGTAGCTGCCCTGATAGTACACACCTGTATATCCCTTGAAGCCCCAACCGTAAGGAGAGCCGAGAAGTGTCGCCGCTTCTGCAATTACCTCATCTGCAGATGGTAAAGCCTCATTTTCAGTTGTCATAGCTGCACTTGCAGAAATGCTCGGAATAGTTGTTCCAAGCACAGAAAAAGCGCAGGACATCGCTAAGAGTCCTGCGCCGATACGGTTGATTATTCTGTTTTTTATCATACATTTTTCCTTTCGTTAATAGTCGCTGTCGCTCAGCGTTACACCGAGCTCGTTTTCGTATTCATCAAGTATGCGTGTGAAGCCGAAGTTTCCGCAGAGATATCCGCCTGCCTGAGTGTCGAGCACATACCACGCACCGTCCACATTAACTGCATTTGCGCAGTGAGCATACCAATCGGAGATAAGTGCATATTTGCTGTTTAATCCGATACCCTCGCACAAGCACATCGTTATTGCCGACATATATGTGCAGGCATTATCATTGCTGAAATTTGCCGTTACATAGTCAAATACCGCCTGAGCCTTGCTGCTGTCGCTGCCGTCATTTGACAGGATTCTGCCGATGTTAACGTAATAGTCCTTATTGTGAGTGCCACCAAAGTATATCAGCCAGTGTTCTGTGATGTTCATTTTTGCGGGCTCAATATATATTTCGGTCGTTGTTATCGGTGGAGCAGTAGTTATGGATTTTGCAGTCATTGTAGTATGCGTAGCTTTTGCAGTGACCAGCGTTGGTGCTGTGCGTACAGCTGCCTGAGTCCTATTCTCCTTTACCTCTGGAGCAGTCGTTTCTTTCTGAGGCGAAGTCTGAGCTTTTGTTGTAGTTTTGCTTTCGTTCCTCTGTACCTCCGGAGCTTTGTTATCCTGTGCGGTATGAGACTTGGTGTTATCCTTCTTAGACTGAATATCTGTGCTTGCGGCTACTGTTGTCATACTTTCAGCAGTCTTCTCAGTTACCGACTGCGAGTTATTATTACTTGTGACCTCGCTCGTAACTGTTACTGCCGAAGAAGTCGTTATTGTCGCATATAAGGCTGATGTTACCGCTGTTTCTTCTGCACTCTGACTAACCGTCGTGGTTCCCTCTGCGACATACGGCTTATCTTCTGAGATGTGACCACAGCCTGTGAGTATAGCGGATATGAGCATGATAGAGATGATCTTTTTCACAGTTCCCACCTTCCTTCAGCTTCCACTATATCACACCGTTTTTCCAAAATCCATACCTAAGAGTTTTTTTCTACTTTTTCACCTATACGCACTGTCCGATTTCCAACAATGTTCACATAGACATTTCGGGTTCAGGTTCTTCGAGCTCCTCGCTTTCGTCTTCCTCCTCATCCTCGGGAAGGTCCTGAATCTCGATACCTTCATCCTGTGACTGTGAAAGTGCCTCATCGTACTTATCAAGCACAGCCTGAGTCAGAGCCTCACGTGATCCCTTGGTAATGGGGTGAAAAGTATCACGGTACTTGGTCTCACCGCTGCTGTTGGTGTAAGATGTAGAAGGCATCGAGACGAAGAGTCCTTTTTCGCCCTCGCACACCTTAACGCCGTGAACAGCGAAGTACCCGTCAAGCGTTACGCTTGCGAACGCCTTGATGGATGAATCGGGCTTGTCGATGATCTTAGTGATCTTTGCATTTACTTTCATACTTTTTCTCCTTTCGTTTTAGAAACATATCATTGTCATTCCGATGTCCTCCTCTGGTGATATTTCTACCACCGACTGCGGAAACATCTGTATATACTTATCTACCTGCTCGTCGGTCAAAGTGCAGGAGTCACGCTCACCCTCGTCGTTATAACCGTCGCCGCAGATAAAGCAAGTACCGTGAATAAGGGTATTGCCTATGACTCTGTTCGGTGCAGAGTCGTTAAGCAAGAATTCTTCATTGCACCAGCAGAGCGCATCGTCATTTTCCTCGAAGTATACAGGTTCGATAAGACCTCCGACTATGCTCTGCATCGCATTGATATCCTTGCGTATCTCAGCCTTGTATGGCTCTCGGTCGTTCTCGAGCACTACTACATTCATGATCTCGGACTTATCGACCTGCGAAGCATCAAACTCAGCTAGTTGCTTGAAGCCTATGCTGTCCACGAAGTAGAAGCCTCTATCCTTACCTTCGCATATCTCCACTACGTCGCTGACGGACATTGAATGTCCGTAAAAGCCAAGCGGAGAATTGCCTGTATTGCACTGCATGAAGAGTTCTTCAAGGTTATTTGCATAAGCAATACCGCCGTAGACCTGCTGATATATGCCCGGATTCACACCACCCTTGCTCATTGCGAAATCGTAGTCCCTGAATTCAAGATCCTTCATATCCTTTTCAGAGTTTATCTGATAGATACGGACCTTCATCTTAGGAGCGGATATTGCTTCAAGTCGCTTTGACGCCCATTCAGGGAGCTTTTCCTTGTCTGCAATACCAATGAAGTCACCTCTGGAGAAGTGAGACTTCTCGCCGTCAGCAATGAAAGTGCCGAATACCTTTCTGCCTATGCTGTCCGGATCACAGCCGAAACCGTTTTCAGCATAGAAATACTGGAATGCAGGTTTTCTTGACTGGTCATTGAGTATCTCCGGACGGAGTATGAGGAGTTTATTGGTATAGTCCTCCTTATAACTGTCCTTCATGCATTCCTCAGAGGACAGGAGTCCCAGAGCCTCATATTCCGCTCTCACACTGTCGATAAACCCGTTAAGTACCGCAGGATGTGACTGCACAGCATATTCATCGAACTCTCGTCCCACGAGGTTTGTCGGTATAATACTGCGAGCCCACTTCTTATTGTCCTGAGAAAAGCGTCCATCGAAATCCTTATTCTTGACAGTCGCAGCCAGTACCCACATTGTACGGTCATATCCGAACTCGTCAAAGATATCCTGCACACAGCTTGTATCAAGATGCATACCGTCAAAATGAGTGCGGATGGCTTCTTCAATAGCTTCCTTGCACCTGATGTTATATTTCTTACTCTCACGGTAGTCCGTAAGCTCGTTTTCATACCTTGCAGTTTCTGTCGAATACTTGTATATTGGCACCATTTTACATCATCTCCTCATCGCAGTAATTGAACAGCGGACAATCATCGCAGCTTTTATAATTTCTGCATATAGCTTCGATCTCATCCTCAGTGAGAGGTCTGCCGACACATTCGTCCTTATCTTCCTCAAAGGAATAAATGGACATAAGGGCAACTCCGTCCTCACAGATAAGCTCGATCTCAACAGGAACGCCCTCACTGTCGAAAAGTCCTGTAAATGTCGTTTTGCCATTATTCATAACAGCCTGTGATGATATTACCTTTTTCATAAGATTATTCTCCCTTCCTCATTAAAGTCATCGAACAGCTCTAAGAATGTGAGCTGCCCGTCGCCGTTGTAAAGTTTATATATATCATAGTTCGCTATGAGAAACTCGTTATAGACAGCTCCGCTGCCTTTATGAAGCACCATACTGTGTGGACGTGATAGTCTCATCTTATACCATTTGCTTTCGCTGTACAGCTCATCAATAAAAGGACACTCGTTATACGAAAGCAGTACATCGCTCTTGCATTCCACAAGCGTATCATGAAGCTCTATATGCTTTGCGTCACCGAAAAGCGGTACTCCGTTATACAGTGCTTCTGCCATATAGTAGGGCGGATCGCAATAAACGAAAGTGCTTGGATCGTCATGAAGCTTTATTAACTCAATGCAGTCCTTGTTTTCTACAGTTATACCCTGCATCATTTTGCTTGCCTCATTGATAAGTCTAACCATACTGTCACGGTTGACAGCCTTACAAGCCCAGCTCGTTCCTGTTGCGGAATAACTGCATTTCATAAGGTAGAAGAAAAGTACAGCATCAATAAGTTCAGGATCATTTTCTCTTTCCTTATACAGTCTCCATGCATCCAGTACAATTGACCATGCGTGTTCCTTTTCCGCAAGGCTTGCGGCTTTAAGCTGTATTTTCAGATTAGCGTCGAACAGCTTTTCCCAGGTATCTCCCTTATGAAAAACATTGCTGCAGGCGTTGAAGCTGTCTCTTGAATTTATAAAAAAGGCACGTTCAAAATTTCCATTGAACGTGCCGTCTGAGTTATATGCACCTGTAAGCTTATCTATAAGGTCATCGGATCTTAATTTGATTATCCTCATAAAGTTCGCAAGGTGTGGATTGTAGTCGTTATATATCTGTAAAGGTGCGTACTTACCCGAAAGCGATACTGAGCCTCCACCGCCGAATACATCGAGGAATTTGTTCTTTCTCTCTGGAATTATCCGCTTAATGACGGGGAGGAGTACCGTTTTACCGCCTATCCACGGTATCGGAGGTTCGCATCCTGTGGTAATAATGCCTCCCATTATACTCCTTTCCGGAGGTCAGTTCATTGTTACCTCCATTTCTTCGTCCTCGCTTTCTTCTATATCGTCATCAACTGACGTAATATTGACATATTCTCCGATTATACAGAGAGCCTTGTTATAGTCGCCCGATGATGTGATGCGGTCGCACATTTCCTTTGCCTGTTCAGCCATGCCGTTCCTCTTGAGAGTTTTTGATGCTATACCCATGAGATTATAGATATTCGAGTCCTGACCTATGAGCGGACAATCTGGCTTTTTCTGCTCCTGTGCAGGCTGTTCCTCAATAAAACCGCCAAGCCTGTTGGGGACATAGTCTGATAGCCAAGTTCCGCCGAACTGCTCATGTGTCTGGAGTCTCCACATTGCCAGCTTTCCGACATCAAGCTCAACATCATCAAATGGGAACATGATATTTGTGTGACCCTCGTTCTCGAAAACGTACATTTTTTCAAATGCCGTATGCCTGAGTATCTCAGCATCAATAAGGGCAGAGTTTATACCGTCAGCCCATTCCTGAAGATCTCCGCCGCAGCCCTGAAGAATAAGTCCTTCCTTGTCACTCATCTTACGCAGATCCTCCGGAGATACCTTTATGATCTCTGCTTCGGGGAGCTCATAACAGTTCTGCATACTCATGCCGTCAGTCTCACACTTATCGAATGCGATATTTCTCAGCGAACTATGGGTAAAAACAGCACTTTTGAGGTCACATTTATCGAATGCAACATTCCTGAATGCTGCTTCTTCGGCAGTAAACATGGTGCAGTCACAGCCGCTGAATTTCACATTATTAAGCTCGGCGAAGCACATACCTGTATCTGTCATATCACAGAGCCTGAACTCACAGTTTCTGAACACTGCATTGTTGAACTGCATATTTTTGAATGATAATCTCTCGAAGGAGCAGTTCTCGAAAACAGCTCGATCTCCGCATTTTTCATCCTCGATCCATTTATTATGCATGAATTCCGCTGATTCAAGCTCTTCCTGCGTTACTTTTCTTTTCTCGTCCATATCACACCTCCTGCATTCCCATGCTCAGTTCCTCGGTCTGCCCGGGATCATAATCCCTGAACATATACAGGGACATATTCTCACCGAGGAAGTTAGGACTGCTGTCCTCGTCAAGCACGATATATCCCTTATTCTTGAGATCAATAGGTTCCTTCGTAACGATAGAACCTGCATGATTTACTGATACATTTTTTTCAATAGCAAAGAATTCTCCGTCATCGTTGTGACGCAGGTGATAGCAGTACATTCCCTTCGGGATATTTGCATCGGTTATGCGGTCATTTGTGAAGAGAGCCGTATGTCCGGCAACCTCGATGAGCTCATATTCATCATCATATTCGATGTTGATATATTCAGTCTCGATGGCATTGAGATAGAGCGAATAGTCTTCCTCAAGACTTGCATCCATTACTTTTGCCGCAAATTCAAGGCAGTCTTTCTGGCTCTCGGGGAAGTATTCTTCGACACGTTCGCCGTTGTAATAGACGTAACGTCCGCAGTTATTGCCGATATCCTCGTCAGCCCATTCGTGCTCGAACTTGATATCCGGATACATCTCAGACAGCTTCTGCATTATGGGATGAGGAGCTGCCCATGCTGTGAGGAATTTCAGCTTACCGTCTTCCATTTCGACTCCGTTGTCGTATCCGTAGGCATTCCATTTGGTACCCCAGTTTCCGACAGCCCAATCGTACCACGTTGAAGCTCCGTATTTTACAAGATTTGAGATGTATTTTGCTCCTTCATCAACAAGATACCTCACGCTTTCACGATACTTGTTCTCAGCTAAATTTATAGCTTCATTCTCGGGCATGAGAATATCTATCTTCTGCGATAAGACAGGCAGCTTCTTGAGCATTTCACGGAATTCGGCAACATCCATCTTCTGAATACCCTCATATTCTTCGTTTATGGGATTTATTGCGGAAATGCACACCGCAATAGCACTGTCCTCGATGGAACCGCTTGTCATATGCAGGGATTCAGGCATAGGCAGCACCTTATTAAAGTCCACCGATCCTATGCCAACCTCATCGTTCTTGATCTGCTCAAGCATAGCCTTTATCCGGTTTTCATCACCTGACAGGGTGATTACACTTGTAACATGATTAGGCATTCATTACACCTCCATATTCTCTCATCAGCCTTGAAAGGATGTACTGCTGTCCCTTGCCAGTAACAAAGGTCTGCTGATATGTTCTTTTCTGACCATTGGTCTCGTATACCGACTCCTTGACACGGAAGTATCCGTTTTCGATGTACTCCTGGTAGGGAATATTGCCGCCCATGAGGATCCCACGGGACCTCATCCATGCGAACAGCCTGTTGCGTCCGATGCGGATACCGTGATCAGCACAGAGCTTAGCCATGCGATTAACATCGATGACATTAGTGCTGTCGCCGACATGATCTGCAAACTTCACCTTCGGCTCGTCCTTACGGATACGCTCATTGAGCTGATTGATAACTCTGCACTGTATCCTGAAGAGCTGCTTTATCGGCTCATCTGCAAAGGGAAGATATGTCTCAACGAACACGTCCTCATTTGCAACATAGCCGCCGGTCTTACGGATAGTCGGGAGCACATCAGCCGTTACCCAGCGTTTGAACTTCTTTGCATTAGGCATCTTACTCGAAAGGACAAGACTATAGAAGCCTGATTCGTTTATAACGAGTAAATTCTGCTTTCCACCAGGGGTGAACGTTTCGTTCATCCCCTTGTCTTCAACGTCAACGTGGTCACGAATAGCTTTTTGTGGGTTAGAATAGCCAAGTATTACTGCCACATCTTTACCCACAAGCCAAGGCTCACCGTCAATGCAGACGGTTCTTACCGAGCCGAACTCGGGGTTGTTAAAAACCATCATTTCATTCATTCTTATTAACCTCCATATCAATTTCTTTTATAAATCTCGCCAGAGCTTCTATGACATTGACTGTCACAGCATTTCCGGCTTGCTTATATAACTGTGCGTTTGACATTCCTGTCGCTATGACCTTATTGAACTGCTCGTCCGTAAATCCCTGCAACCGCCAGCATTCAAGCGGCATGAGCTTCCTGATAAGCCCGTTATATACAACGCCGTTTCTGTCTGTAACGTTTATTGTGAACATCGGATCATCGGGATTCTTGAATCTACGACCTTGCTGCCGTACCTTCTCTTTGGCAGGAGTCAGCACAGGTATAGGCTTTTCAAGAAATAACGCCCCTGATTTTTCACCGCTGTGATGTCCGATACCGTTATCCTGTCTTGCAGTAATACAACGTGCAAGATCGGTAATGCTTGGGTTTGGGTTCATATCTATGCATTTTACAGAATAAAATCCCTGTGTTGCTGACGGCGTTACCGTGTGAGCTATGTCATGTCCGACACGCCCTCTGCGGCTGTTCATATCCGCATACGCGAGATCAATGCTGTCTCCGGGGACAGCTATCTGATATCCGGATTTTGTGAGTGATTTTATTGGCAGTCCAAGTATCTCGTAAAGACCGGATTTGCCGCCAAATCCACCTGCTGTCCCTGTAAGCGTTATACTTAATCCTTCGGGTGAGTAGACACGGCATCCTTCTTTTCCCGGTATGCGCTGGATAAGAGTTTTTGGATTTGCGTCGCGGAAAGACAATATTCTTCCGGCACACTCGGTTCTAAGAAATCCGATAATGAACACTCTCTTTCTGGATTGGGCAACTCCGAAATTCGCGCTGTTAAGCACCTGCCATGCGACATCGTACCCCAGTTCATCCAACGCGGAGAGGATGGCCGCAAATGTCCTGCCTTCGTCATGCGATAGCAGTCCGGGTACGTTTTCAAGCAGCAGATAGCGAGGTCTTTTAACGGCAGCGATCCGAGCAATTTCAAAGAACATGGTTCCTCGAGCGTCTTCGAATCCTCGCCGTTTTCCAGCGATTGAAAAGCTCTGGCAAGGGAATCCTCCGCAAATAAGGTCGAAATCCGGTAATTCTTCAGGGATGATCTTTCTGGCGTCATCATAATACACCTCCTGAGATGTGTCGTATATGGCTTCATACGCTTGCTTTGCAAACTTATCTATTTCGCAGTATCCGACACACTCAAAGCCACCGACTCGTTCAAGACCTGAGCGGAAACCGCCGATACCTGCGAATATATCGAAATATCGTATCAAATCTATATTTCACCTTCTTTATCGTCCTGCATTCTTTCATTAATGTATTGAAACTGTTCATTTTTCTCACTCCTTTATGCATATTTTCTTTATCTCAGAGCTGAACTAGTCAGTTGTTTTTGAGAAAAACAAAAAAGACCGCCGATAGTGTTCCTGTTACGGACACACTATCGGCGGTCTTGTATATATATTCAGTTTTTATTCAGCAGGAGAAAGGAAACTCTCGATTACAGACATTATTTCATCAAGACGTTTTTCTCCTATACCATTGATTTTTCCTATTTCCTCACGCAAGTCTTCAAATGCAATAGCTCCATGCTCAACACTTTTTGCACCTTTATCATAAATGTCAGCAAGTACCTTCTGCATCTGCTCACGATTCATCGCTTTCAATTCCTTATACATTGATCTGGGTAATTCAAAAACTTGTTCTTCTTTTTCCATTATGACTCCTCTTTCTCCATTTGTCGTTATTTTATTATATCATACCTGCCGTCATAAGTCAATTGACATTCCCTGAGAATCTTCGATTTCAGGTTCTTCTTCCTGTTCCAGGTCCTCTGTGGGCTGAACTATATGATAACTGTCCACGCCGGGGACGAGAGATAATGAACTGCCATTGTTCCACTTCACCATGATTTGTCCTGCGTCATCCATTCCGAGTACTTCACCGATGGTTCCGGAGGGTATCGGTCTTGGATCATCATACATACCGTCACAGCATATTACAGTTCCTTTCGGATAAAGGGAACGGAGCCTTTCTATTTGTTCGCTTGTAGGAAATCCTCTCATCATGTCACCTCACATTCCCATAGACATTTCCTCGTCCTCAGACTCGTTCATATCTTCAGTTCCGTCGAGGTCTTCATCTACGTCAAGCTCTTCATAGTCATCATCAGACAATTCTTCATCCTCGTTTTCATCAAGTTCTTCGTCCTCTTCTTCATCATCTGACTGCTGCTTTTCAGCCATTGCCTGCTGTTCCTCGTAGTCACGGTCAAGCTCGTCCTGAATAAGCCCGAGGACGAACTGTTTCTGTGTCATATTATGCCTTTCAAGATAGTCCTTTATTTGCTGAAAAAGGTCTTCCGGCACCTGAAATGCCATTGTTCTCATATTTCCCATATATTTTTCCTCCTTGATATTCATTTTCGGATTGAGTTCATCATCTAATGCCTTAGATATGAACTCCGCCATTGTTATTCCGTTTGCTTTGATGTACTGCCTGACCTGAGAGTGCAGGTCTGCGTCGATCTTTACTGTTATTCCTTTTTTCTCATTTTCCGACATTTTCATCGCCCCTTCCTAAAAGCCGTCTTATAGCTCTTTCTGTTAGCTCGTCTACTGCTATTCCTTCTTTTTCCGCTGCTTTCTCGATTATCTCAGAAAACTGCGAAGGTATAGTTATTTCAACTTTGCTCACATACTCATCTCCAAATCCTGTGTATTATCGCTCATGTACTCTTCCATGGTAACAAGCTCCCACTCGTCATCGTCCGACCAGAAGCTTATCTTGATGTCGCCGTCATCGGTCCTGACGTATTTCTGCTCGAAGCTCTCTCCGGCACCGTCGCTCAACTGACCAGTGCAATAGTCAATAAACGCTGACATTTCGTCATCTGTAAGCTCTCCAAGCACCTTTGCTCTTATCACTCCCACAAGCTCGCCGCCGCTGACCTCAACGTCCATATGAGCAGAATAGACCTTCTCATCAATGGTGCCGCCGTCGTGATACCAGTGCATTAACCCTCGCTCTACTTCAGCAGGCGGATCCGACTCCCGAAGTGCCTTGCGTATATCGTTACAGTAGAAAGCTGCCCGATATGCCGTAATATCCTCTGATTGTCCGTTTTCAAATGAAACTATGGAAAGTGGACAGTACAGCTTTAGCTCATTAAGGTGGGCGCTGCGGTACTGTTCATATATGACTTTCGCCTGCGGAATGTACTGTGCATATCTGGCGTAGTTACTGCCATCCGAGTTCACGACTATGCCGTCGCCATAGTCCCTGTCGTAGATAAGCAGGCAGTGATACATATTGTCACTGCTGTCGAAATACATATTCTCCTTGTTTTCAGCTATGATTGGCTCGTCACTAAGAGGAGCATTGGCTATACTCAGGAACTTCATATGGCTGACAGGAACAGCTTTTTCTATAACACAGCCTTTGCCTGTGAGTTCCATTGGCTTACGTTCAAGCCTAGTATTAAGTACCAGTTTGTCTGAAAACTCTATAAATCGGTCAGCAAAGAGCCTTTTAATGCCGTTTATACAGCGAACATCGCTGTCGAGAATTGTTCTCATTACATTATCACGGTCAGAAGCACTGTCAAGGACTCCGCAAAGCATATTAAGCTCCGACAGGTTATCATTGTCGCACAATCGGTCAATAATAACGTCGCCGAGCGGATCGTTTGTATAGAGCCCTATCAAATACTGATTTGAAGCATTGCTGCGGAGTTTTAGCTTGTCTGGAGACACCTCTATTCCTGATCTCTTAAGCTCGGCTGTAAGTTCACGGCTGTTTTTTGGCAATTCCACAGTTGTTTCCTTATCCTTGTATCGAATATTAACGTGTATCATACCAACACCTCACATTCTCATGCCGATGTCCTCAGACGGAGAATCGGGCGTTCCTTTGACTTCTTCCTCTGTCATAAGCTCCCATGCACCGCTTGTATCATAAAAACTTACATAGATATCGCCCTCAGAAGTGTGAATCTCATGCTGCTCAAAGCCTTCTCCCCAGCCGTCCGATGCCTGTCCAGAGATTTCTTTTAACAGTTCGTCATACTCATAGTTGTCAAGTTCCCCACAGATCTGGCAAGTAAACACGCCTAAGAGTCTGTCTCCTACCTTTTCAACAGAAGGAAATATGGAGTGGACTTTATCGGCGAAGCGTTTTCTATCGCCGAGATACGCCATTATACCACGATTTTTTTCTTCATCGCACTGATACGCCTCAATTGCACTGATGATCTCGCTCTCGTATTCAAGATCCTCATAGTCGGAGAGCTCCTCAGTGTCCTCGAAGAATTCGTCTTCTCCGTCCTCATCGAATGAGGGCTTGATCTCTCGCTGAACTTTAAGGGGACAGTAGAACTTCAGCTCAGTGAGCTTCTCGGCTTCAACATGAATATCAGGCTGAAAGTCTACACCGATATCCGTATTTTTAGCCATTTTGATATCATCCCTCTGAGCAAGCTGCTCTACTATGGCGTTTTTGACCAGACTTTCGACCTCGTCCATATCGATCATATCAGCCGAGGTAAAGTCTGTTTTCCCTGTATGAGCAAGCTCAGCGATTTTTTCGACGGTATCCTTGATCATGTCGTGAAGCTTCAACTCAGGTTCTAAAGTCTTATACCACTCGTAGTTAAGGTGTGCATCAGGTACGAACATGGAATAACGGGGATAGTCAAAGCCGTCTGCCTCAATGAGCAGTCCGTCATCACCGTATTCGTCAAGCAGCATTATGCAGTGATACGCTTTATCGTCCTCATACATTAGGTCCTTAGCTGCGGTTATTGCCTCATGATTCTGATACGGGTTTGTTTTCAGCCTTTCAAAATCGGAATGAGGAAGAAATACCCATTTCTCAACCTCACAGCGTTTGGTGTTGTGGTTGGAAGCCTTGTGCATCAGCTTTCCGTTCATGTGGAATTTGTTCATTCGTTTTTCCTCCTGTTAAAGTTTCATTCATAGACAGCAGGCGTGATCTGCTTTCTATGTATCTGCCAACAGGCATATCAGTATAAAAAGAAAAACGTCTTTATTGTTTGCTCAGTAAAAAACTTGTCCTAAAAGGCAACTATACTGTCCTGAAAGACATACCAAATCCATTGATATGTTCAAAAAAAAATGATATCATAAAATCAAGATTTCAAATGATTATACTACGTTGTCTTTTAATTATTGTTTTTTATAAACAACATATTTATAATAAAAAAGTACAAGCTTGATATCAACTCGTGTTCATTTTTAATAAAAAAAAGAGAGCCACGCCGAGCTCTCTTTTTATAATTTTACTTGATTATATTTTTATGGTTTGACTCTATATATGCTGAGCCTGACTGTGTTCAAGTTTTATTGAAGCTTTCAGGCACTAATATGAATTTTTCACCGTCTTTTGGAGTATAATTATCATTTAAATTGGAGAAACCATCTGAATCCTCTGCAATAAAACCAGAGCCTTGTCCTCGTATCTGAACTTGTTTGTACCATATTCCCCTGCCAGGACAAGAGTATCTCCTGATATTTCCCATGTACCCTGATCCTAATTGCTGCTTATGTAATATCCTATGTGGTAATAATATAAGCCATTACTTCCGAAGGAAAGGGAACAATCGTCTAAATTAGGATCATTTTCTTTTATAAAAAGCTGTTTGCTATCAGGGAACTGTCAATACTCTGAGAATCTGCTTTATCCAAGCCCAACAACTTCATCTGTATAGACTGTGCGTCTCCAACTGTAAGTCCGTCACCGTTTATATCTCCGTTAAATTTGCCCTGTTTAGTCAGGTGATGTTCTGCTGTACCACCTAATCCATATTTATTAGGATTTGCAAGAGCCTGCATTATAAAGATAGCATCCGCAAGCTCGACTGTACCGTCACAGTTTGTGTCTCCATCAACCGCATTAAGTAGATCAATAGCTGAAAAATCTTCATCTGTTGATACTTGCCATCCAACTTCAGGATAAATTTTGCAATTATCAATCATCTGATCAACAATAAGAAGCATATCATTTATAGAAAGATTTGTATTCGGAACAACAGAAATATGTGCTGTATTTTCACCCTTAGGTACAAATTCTAATGTTACATCTAGATTATTATCAGATACATAATTGCTTATAAGTTGTTCTGTTTCAGATTTTATCTCATCCTTTTTATCAGCATCCTTTTCATTGTAATACTGATCAGGATAATAAAAGAATGTAAGATCCATAACTCCATTAGCAGGATTGCAAACATCTGTAGTGTAGAACATTTCAGTTGCTGAATTATCTTTAGCTAAAAGTTCCTTTATTACACGAGCATCATTTGAGCTGATTTTTTTGAGAGGTTCATTTTCTTTAAAAACAGACGGTGTAATATAATAGCTGTACTCTTTATTGAATGTATTATTTGCATGAATCTGAAGGCTGTCACCATTTTCAGTTCTGAATTCTTTTAGTAAACCGCCGATTTCAGATACAGTGATTCCTTCTTTAACATTAAGATATATTCTGTCATTCATTTTTTCTTCTCTTACAGCATTTCTGCGATAAGGAGAATCAGAATCGATGTCAACACCGTTATAAATATAGACATCGGCTTTTTCGTCAGACATGAAGTCAACCTTAACATAATCGCTGTAATCCTGCTTACTGATTACTTCCTTATAAAGAGCATTCGCACATATAGGCGAACTTGTAATCATTACAGCTGCAGCTGCGATTATTGACATTATCTTCTTTTTCATAATAAGACCTCCTTTAGGATTATTTTAGGGTTTTATTTTTTCTTTCACTAATAAGTCGTAAAAAAGTGTATTTTGTCTCACCTTTTTTCAAAAAAATTCAAAAAATATAAGTTGAAAAATTTATTGAAAATTTTATAATTTAGGTGAGACATTTTCTCTTTTTTTGCGACTTATATATGAAGAGACATATCACTAAACCAACACGGGTGACTGAAACACACCTGCGAAAGGAGTATAATATGGATAACGGTGCAAGTAGCTACCGCCGTTTCCTTGATGGTGATAAAAATGCTCTTATTGATATAATAGAGGATTACCGCAGAGGTCTCATTCTGTTCCTAAACAATATTACAGGTGATTTCTGCCTTGCAGAAGAGCTTGCGGAAGAGACTCTATTAAAACTCTATGTAGATAGACCTAAATTCTCCGGTAAGTCTTCGTTTAAATCTTGGCTTTATTCTATAGGAAGAAATACGGCTGTTGATCATATCAGAAAAGCGTCTAAACTTGATGAAGTGCCTGTTGACGATTTCTATGAAGTGGCTGACAGGGAGGATATAGAGCGAAATTATATCAAAAGTGAGGACAAGAAGCAGCTCCTCAGAGCATTGGAAAAGCTGAACGATGATTACAGACAGGTGCTGTATCTTATATATTTCGAGAATTTCAGCAACACTGAAACGGCTAAAATAATGGGCAGATCAGAGAGGCAGATAAGGAATCTTCTCTATCGTTCAAAGGAGTCTTTGCGAAATATTTTGGAAAGAGAGGGCTTCAGATATGAGGGAATATGACAAAATGACCTTGAAGGTCGCTGAGCGAATATTTGAAAAGGGCGATAAGATTTTAGAGCAGCGTCAAAAAAAATCCGCTAAGATACGTCATATTTCATATGCTGTATCGGGACTTTGTGCGTCTGTTTTAGTTTGTCTGGGTATCTGGAAGCTCAATCCTTTTATAAAAAATCCTAAACAAGGATTTACAGGTTCTGAGATAATATTACAGACAGAAACAACTTCCGAAAGCGCAATTACTACTGAAAAAGCAACAGGAACCATACAAATTACAACGTCAAGTTCAATTAATACTACCTCTGTCACTACTTTTAATTCTTCAGAAATAAAACAAACTAAAATATCTACAAGCAATGCAATTAATACAACTATTGTACAGCAAAATATTCATACAACTCAAAGTACACATTCAATTATCTCAAATATTACAACATCTATTGATATTAAACCTGTAACGACATCATTGTTTGTTGAACCGACTACTACAACATTTAATGAAGGTCCTGTTACAACATCGTACCATACTCCTCCAACATCTACCTCTTTATCTGTTAATCCAGTTACTACTTCTATCACAAATAGCATAGTTACAACGCCAATAGCAACAACTACCACTATTAACGTTCAAGAAGGCTTCCGTTCTTCCCCTTGTGTTTTCGGCTTTAATAACGGTAGATATGAAAAGGATAGTTCAATTCCTCAAAATAATATAGGTAATTATATAAAGAAAGTACCTGTTAATATTACTTTGTCCAATAATTGGGTAATAATAGAATACATGGAAGCGTATGAGATACTCAATATTGACATTGAAGAAGCTGTTACTGTAAAACTAAAAAATACTGATGAATATTATTTGTTCAGAAATATATACTATAAAAAAGAAGAACTAAACCAATAAAAAAGCAAACGTCCACTCTTTTTGAATGGACGTTTACTTTATTGTTATGGTGTTAAATAAGTGTTTTTCTTATAGAATCTAAGAATATCGCCATTTATTCTAATTCCTTTATTTGCTAAACTATTCTGAGCTACATTAATAGCCACAACTGTTTTATATTCTTCCAAACCATTATTAACTGTGTATATTCCTTCTTCAATATACACAGGACCACCACTATCTCCGTTTGTCATATCAGCATCATAGCAAAGATTGTTTGTAGTAGTATAATCAGGTAAAATGTTTCCAGAAGCTTTAAAGCGAAGTCCATAGTCTGAACTTTCATAACCTGAAGGATATGATTGTGGGAATCCTGAAACAATAACCTGACCTTCATTATCAATATACTCTTCTAAAGCCATGCCCATATTAAACATTCCATATTGAGTAAGATCATTTGTTACATATATTAATGCATAATCATAATTAGGATCATATGACGCTAATTGAGCAAAGTTTTTAGTAATATGCGAATAACTTGGGTAAATAGTTTGTATTACACTATTATCTGTATCAACAATATCTATAGATAAATCAAAGAATTCATCTGTATTTATGTTGTATACACAATGTGCAGCCGTTGCAATTACATGACTTCCAATAATAAAACCAGTACCACCACAACTGAGCCTAACAACTGATGTATCATAATCTCTTACCATATCATTTGAACCGAATATTGTATCAGTAACGTCACCAATATTATTAATAACATTATTTGGACTTAAAGAATATTCGTAATATGAAGCCTTGTTACTATTACTATAATCATGTCTTCTATAGTACCGCGTGGAGCTGCTCGAGTATTCTATTGGATCAGAAGGATCATAATCAGGTGGAGTGTATAAATTTAAATTATAGAGTTGAACTTTATATGCATCCATATGGCTTATTACACCACTTTGATCAAAATCAAGGGCTGTTAAATTTGAAGGTAAATGATATGCACTTAAAAACTGTGTAATGTATATACCATCAGCCAAATCAATCGATCCATCTCCATTTGGATCCCTCGGTGTCCCAATTGCAATACATATAAGAGTTGGAACTAATCCCATTACAACAGCCGTAAAAACGGCGGATATAACAGATAAAATTCTTTTCTTTTTCATAAAATCACTCCTTTTCAATACAATTAAAATATAATTACTGTTTATACATAGAAAAAGTTAAAATATCACATACCTCCTCCCACAAATCATATAATAAATTATCACACAAAATCATTATTATAATTTTTGTGTGATTTTTATACTGGAATTGTCAAGAAATGTGCAGTCGGAGAATACCCAAAATCTTGGATAGACAGGAGTCAGGCGGCGTGATGAGAGATCTGTTTTGAAGTTCTTAGTGCCACAGGTGGGAGGCCGCACTCATTGAAGCTGTTGATCCTCTGGGTGTTGTAATAACCGAAGATGTATCGAAATATGACAGTTTTGACTTCTTCACGTTTCATTCTGTAGGTCGGGATCTGATACAGCTTTTCTTTTTTCAGTGTGGCAAAAAACTCTCCATACGAGCGTTGCCATAGCAGTGAGCGGTACCGCTGAGGCTCTGGATCAGCCCGCTTGTAACAAGCTCCCTGCGGAACGCATAGCTTGTGTACTGGCAGCCACGGTCGCTGTGAAGGACAGTTCCTTCGAACCTGCCGTATTTCTCACGCAGCTGTTTTATGGTATCTATGCAGAGTTCTTTCTTCATGTTATCACGCATTTCAAGAGCAACTATCTCACCGTTGAAACAGTCGAGTATCGACGAAACATAGAGTTTTCCGTCTGCACACTGGACCTCGGTAATATCGGTCAGGAGTTTCTTCAGAGGCTTATCTGCACTGAAATTTCTCTTGATTAGATTCTCTCTGTTCTGAGTTTCAGTATCAGCCTTTGTTATACCTTGAGGTCTGCGATGCCTGTGGATAAGCCCGGCTTCGCTCATAGTGCGGTATACCGTTCTGAGACTGACGTGAGTGCCTTTCTGTGCAAGAGCTGCCTGCATTCTTCTGACACCGTAATTCTTATTGTCAGGATGCTCTGAAAGAATTCCCTGTATTTTGACCAGAAGGAACTGCCTTGCACCAGGCTTGCCATTATTCCTGAGCCAGCGATAATAGCCTGATTCGCTGATTTTCAGAAATCTGCATATTGATTTTGCTCCATACTTGATGCGGAACTCATTGACGAACAGGTGACGTTCGCTTGTCTTTACTTCTTCCGGTCTTTTGCGAAAAAACCGAGTGCGTCCTTGAG